>Ga0209633_10001411_pt1 | contig 24751 bp, 19 predicted proteins | sample Cruoilmetagenom1_FD_187290 | JGI IMG/M metagenome (GOLD analysis project Ga0209633, IMG submission 187290) | Oil polluted marine microbial communities from Coal Oil Point, Santa Barbara, California, USA - Sample 1 (SPAdes) (version 2) | ecosystem: Environmental > Aquatic > Marine > Oil seeps ...
CATCCAAATCTCTGAGGTCAATTAACAAAGAATACAGTCTCGAATCGTTAATGGAGATAGTCAACCGGGAAAGACCGTATATGGAACGTTCCGGCGGCGGTGTAACAGTAAGCGGAGGTGAACCTCTGCTCCAATCCGCATTTGTAACAGAGTTTCTTAAAACCTGCCATGAATCAGGTTTGCACACAGCATTGGATACAAGCGGATTTGCCCCTCATTCAGCACTGATGGAAGCTTTACCACATTTGGATTTATTGCTCTATGATGTGAAACTTGCTGACAGGGAAGAACATGTGGAATCCACAGGTGTAAGAAACGATCTGATACTGGAGAATCTTGAGAAAGCGGCGGACTACATCCGGGAAGGCTGGGTAGGAACCCGACTTTGGATTCGGACGCCTCTGATTCCCGGAGCAACAGATTCACATGATAATATCAGCCGTATCGGTTCAATTCTCTCAGAAGCAGCCGGGGATGTTGTCGAGAGATGGGAACTATGTGCCTTCAATCCACTGGCTGAAGAGAAATACGACCGTCTGGGACTGGATTGGCCTTATCGCGGGATGGATCTGATGAGTGCAGATGAGACTGAATCTCTTCAGAGGGTAGCAGCCGAGGCTTTCGGCGATGGAAAGCGGGTTAGTGTAACGGGGTTAACAGCTGTTTCTCCGTAATTGCTCAGCGGGTATGATGTCATGAGGAGTATTATGAAAACCATTATCTGTTACGGCGATTCAAACACATGGGGTTATAATCCTGTCAGTAAAGATAGGCACGAATACAATAACCGCTGGACCACAGTTCTGCAGAGGGATCTGGGGAATGATTATCAGGTGATACCCGAGGGCTTGAATGGCCGAACCACAGTCTGGGAAGATCCTATAGAACTTCATAAAAATGGAGCATCATATCTTCCTCCCTGTCTTGAGAGTCACAAACCGGTAGATCTTGTAGTTATCATGCTGGGTACAAACGACCTGAAGCAGCGTTTTTCATTACCGGCGGTTGATATTGCCGCTGGCGTCGGTGTGCTGGTTGATATTGTAAAAAAAAGCGATTTCGGCCCGGGAGGCACAGCTCCCAAAGTATTAATTCTGATACCTCCGGAAGTACGGAAACTGACTGATTTCGCCGAGATGTTTGCAGGCTCCCGGGAAAAATCTCTGGGGTTCTCAGCTGCTTATGCCGCAATGGCGGAAGATAAAGGAATACAGAGTTTTGATGTGGGTACTAAAGTCCGATTAGGCGACACGGATGGTATCCACTTCGAGTTGGATCAGCTGGAAATACTGGGAAAGATGGTGGCAGAGAGGGTAAAGACCATTCTTTAATATGCGTGATTCCCAAGCGAAATGAGGGGAGTGAACTTGTTCATTCTTGAATGAGCGCCGGGAAAGCATGGTTCTACTGATACCATTCATTTTCGGGGTAAAATATCGAGTAATTTCAATTTATTAATAGAATTTCCTGTTTTATTTGTATTTTTTCTTGTTCAAAGCGGCTCTGTTGTCTCCTAAACTTAAGTATGGCTGAACGAATTAACTTTTATCGAAGTCCTGTGGACAGGGCTCTTCTCCGTGAACTGAATAAACGAAGTGATTTTCGCGGACTCGTCCAATCTCTGGGTATTCTGTTCCTATATCTGACAACAACCGCGTTGAGTGTTTACTTCTTTCTGGAAAAGATGTGGGTTCCCATGGTTCTTGCCTGTTATGTTCATTCCATGTTTTCCAGTTTTGTGGGAATGGAATCTTCTGTTCATGAACTGAGTCACAAAACACCGTTTAAAACACGATGGCTGAATGAGTTTTTCTATGGTTTTTTTTGTCTGCTGAGTTGGAACAACCCGGTGCATTTCCGGGAGAGCCACCGGCGCCACCATCAGTTCACCGTTTACAAAGGGAAAGATAAAGAAGTTGTTCTTTCACCAGCACCATTCAACTGGCTGGATTACCTGAGCTGGTTCAGTTTTGACTGGAAGAAGTTCGTAATGATTATGCGGGGTAATACCGTTCTGGTATCAGGCCGGGATATTCCGGATATTTTCTTCTGGGACCCTCTATTTGAGAGGGACGATCCCAGACGTTCACGGATGATACTCTGGGCCCGGATTCAAATGGCCTTTCATATCATCCTGGCTGTTTTTTTCGCATTAAGCGGTCTCTGGGTGCTTATATTTACAGTAAGCTGCAGTTATTTCTTTGCTACATTTCTGGCCCGTTCCTGCGAGATTGTTCAGCATGCGGGTATGAAATCCGATGTTCCGGATTGGAGAATCAGCTGTCATACAATGATATTCGGGCCGGTGATGTCCTTTTTATATTGGAAAATGAACTATCACATTGAACATCATACCTATGCGGCGGTGCCTTTTTACAATCTGAAAAAACTCCACACGGCAATTGTTTCAGATTGTCCGGAGCCAACCAGGGGTTATTTCAAAGGAGTCGGAAAAATCCTGGGTATAATGAAAAAACAGAAGCAGGATCCAGACTGGTGTTATATTCCGGATATGAGGGATACGGCAGCTCCGGCTCGTTTGGAATAATTTCCGAGTCTACACCGGATTACAATTTTTTCACTTAAAATGTAAAGAATCTCCAGTTTAAATACTTCTGATATCAGGTGAAAATTAAAGTACAAATTTCCTAAAGGAGAGTTTCATGAAGAAACTTGTTGTATTTCTTGCCGTTCTGGCTGTAATTTTCGTTGGTTGTTCCAAGGCTCCGGTAGAGACTGCTGCACCTGCTGCTGCAGTAGAAGAATCCACAATGGATCAGCTTTACATTGAAGTATCCGCATTGGGTAACCTGGATTATTTCTACGATCATAAGATGGGAATGGAGATGGTAGGCAAAGAACTGGGTGTTCGAACCGAGTATGTCGGTCCTGCCGAGTATGATATGAATGCCATGGTTTCCGCTTTTGAACAGGCTATTGCCAAAAAACCCAACGGCCTTGTTGTTGTTGGATTTGAACCTTCCCTGAATGCAATTGTGGATAAAGCTGTTGAGCAGGGAATCCCTGTTGTTACAGTAGATGCAGATCTTCCCGGGTCTAAGCGCCTGGCCTTTGTCGGTACCGGTAACTTCGGAGCCGGTGTAGCCGGTGGACATAAAATGGCCAGTTTGATTGGTGAAAATGGTAAAGTTGCTATTATGACCAAACCCGGACAGTCCAATCTTGAAGAGCGTATCGCCGGATACCAGAAGGCTCTTGCAGAATATCCTGGAATTGATGTTGTTCAGATTGCCGATACTCAAAGCGATCCAGTTGTTGCCGCCCAGGCCGCATCCGCATTAATTCAGAAATATCCCGACCTGGCCGGACTGGCCTGTGTTGAGGGTGCTGGTGGTTCCGGTGCAGCCACAGCTGTCCGGGAAGCAGGAAAAGCCGGAGAAATCAAAATTGTTGCGATGGACCGTGGAAATGAAGTTCTGGAAGCTATTGGAGAAGGTATTATTTCAGCATCTGTTGCCCAGCAGACCGCCCTGATGCCCTATTATGCAGTTCAGATTTTATTCAACTTGAACAATAGTAAAGTAGCTATTACTTCTGACAATAAGTCAGCAGGAGTTCTTGGTATACCTGCAGTTGTCGATACAGGCGCAATTATTGTGGATGAGAGTAACTACAAGTACTTCATGCGCTAAAAACAGTTCTTAAGTATTTTTAAAAGCGGTACCTATGTCAGCAGGTACCGTTTTCTAACTAATAGGAATAAAGTGAGTGTATGTCCGAATTTATTCTGGAAGCCCGTAGTATTGTAAAAACCTTTCCCGGGGTTAAAGCTCTCGATGGAGTAAGTCTTCAACTTCGAAAAGGTGAAGTTCATGCCCTGGTAGGGGAGAACGGTGCTGGAAAAAGTACCCTGATGCTTACCCTCGGAGGTATTTACCGTCCTGATGAAGGTGAAATATTCGTTGAAGGTAAGGAGGTGAAATTTGACTCTCCACATGATGCTAATGAAAAAGGTATCAGCGTTGTATTCCAGGAACTGAGCCTGGTTCCAACCATGAGTATTGCCGAAAATATTTTTGCAAACAGACAGCCGGTTAAGGCTTTCAACATGGTGAACTGGAAGAAAATGTATGAAGATACCATAGAGCTGTTGGCTTTGTTCAATCTGGAATATATGGACCCCTCAACCCCGGTAAACCGCTTATCTATAGCCATGCAGCAGGTTGTTGAAATCCTTAAAGCCATTTCCTTTAATCCGAGTGTACTTGTTCTTGATGAGCCAACTTCGTCACTTACCGAGCATGAGGTAGAACAGCTGTTTGATAACATCAGGAAGTTAAAGGATCGAGGTTTATCCTTTATCTATATTTCACATCATTTGAAGGAAATTTTTGAAATAGCCGATACCGTTACCGTTCTTCGGGACGGTATGCGGGTGTGTGATGCTGATGTTCAAACCATTGATGAAAATTTTCTGATTACCAATATGGTGGGACGATCTATCGAAAATATGTACGCTCAACGTGGGGATATTCCAATAGGGAAAAACGTTGTTCTCAAAGTGGATAATCTTTCACGGAAAGAAGTATTTGAAGATATTTCTTTTTCCATAAGAGAGGGCGAAATTGTCGGTTTGGCAGGACTGGTAGGGGCCGGTCGAACAGAACTGGGACGCTCGATCTTCGGCGCTGAGCCGGCTGATTCCGGCTCTCTTAAACTCGGAGATAGAAATATTGCTCCAAGAACTCCATTGGAAGCTATAAATGCCGGTATCGGTTATCTGACTGAAGACCGTAAAACTCAGGGCCTGGTACTGGATTTTACCATTAGAGAAAACCTTGTCAGTAATCATCTTCGTGATTTCACTTCAGTTATAGGATTCCTGAATGAGGGAGCTATTACAAAGTTTGCCGAAAAAAGCAGGGATGATTATCGAATCGCCACACCGCATCTGGGTCAGAAAATCCGAAAACTTTCCGGGGGTAATCAACAGAAGGTTCTTGTTGGAACCTGGGTTGGTGTCGGACCGAAACTCCTTATTATGGATGAACCGACCAGAGGTGTGGATGTGGGTGCAAAAAGTGACATCTACAGGTTAATGAGAGAATTGGCCGGAAAAGGTGTTGCCATATTGATGATTTCTTCAGACCTGCCGGAAATCCTTGGTATGAGCGATCGGGTTCTGGTAATGCAGAGCGGCCGCCTGGTTGGAGAAATTCCCGGAAATGAAGCAACAGAAGAGAATGTTATCGCCCTGGCGGCGGGAACTATCGAAGGAGAGGTTAATAAATGACCTGGCTGAAAAATATCGTTAAACAGCGGGAGTTCATGATTTTCATGATCGTCGCCGTAATGTTTATATTCATGACTTTTGCATCTCCCTATTTTTTCACTATACCGAACATCTTAGCCGTAATGCTTGGTTTATCTCTGGAAGCAATTATTGCCGTGGCGATGGTTCATCTGATGGTAAGCGGCGGATTTGATATGTCGGTGGGTTCCGTAGTGGCTTTTACCGGTGCTGCAACCGCCATGATGCTCAGGTCTGGAATGCCTGTTTTCCTCGCAGTTTTACTTGGCTTGTTTATTGGTGCTGCAATCGGAACCTTCAATGGATTTATTGTTGCCAAAGTGGGTATCAATGCCTTTGTTACAACCCTTTCAAGTTTGAGTCTTTTTCGTGGATTAACACTGATTGTTACCCATGGACAAAATATAACGGGGTTACCTAAAACATTTAAATTGATTGGTCAGGCGAAGGTTGTCGGTATTCAGACCCCCATCATCATTGCAGTGGTACTGCTTATCATCGGTGATGTTCTGCTTCGCCGCAGCCGGTTTTTTCGTCAGAGTTACTACATCGGCGGTAACGAACAGGCTGCCAGACTTTCAGGTATTCCGGTAGACCGGATGAAAATCCTGGCCTATATGCTTACAGGGCTTTTTGCCGGTATCTCTGGAATTGTTATGACAGCCAGATTGGGTGCCGCATCTGTTACCGCCGGTTCGGGTATGGAACTCAGGGTAATTACCGCCGTTATTATCGGTGGTGCCAGCTTGAATGGTGGAGAAGGGTCTATTCTGGGTGCGTTTCTGGGAACCTTATTGATGGCGCTGATTACCAATGCCCTCACACTCCTGGGTGTCGATGTTTATTGGCAGACTTTTGTAATCGGTGCAACTCTGCTCCTGGCTGTATTAATCGATACTCTCAGTAAGAGAAATCGCTAAAGGAAGAATAATATGACGTCCAAAGAAAAACTACAGAAATGTTTAGCTCATGAATCAGGCCCAGTTCCCATGGATTTTGGCGGTACTGCTGTAACAGGAATCCATTGCAGTGTTGTAGAGGCCTTAAGAGCCCATTATGGACTTGAGAAGAGGCCGGTAAAGATAATTGACCCATATCAGATGCTTGGTGAAATAGATAATGATCTTAGGGAAGTTATCGGGATAGATGTAGTAGGTGTTTTTCCACGAAATACTTTATTTGGTTTCCCCCTGGGCAGCTGGAAAGAATGGCGGACACCCTGGGATCAGGAAGTTCTGGTATCCGAAAATTTCAATACAACACAGCAGGGAGAGGATGTACTCATTTATCCGGAGGGTGATACTTCAGTTCCGGCAAGCGGGCGTATGCCCGGAAGCGGATATTTTTTTGATTCTATAGTTCGCCAACCTCCCATTGAGGAAGAGAAACTCAACCCGGTAGATAACCTGGAGGAGTTTGGATACGTATCAGATGAAGATCTGGATTATTATGAGTCGGCTCTTCGGGAAGCTGATGCCACCGGATTGGGAGTTATCGCCAACTTCGGCGGAACTGCATTCGGGGATATTGCCCTTGTTCCAGCCCCTTTTCTGAAAAACCCCAAAGGAATCAGAGATGTAACTGAGTGGTATGTTTCCACTGTAATGAGGCCTGAATACATTCATGCAATATTTGAGGGCCAATCGGAAATAGCCATTGCCAATCTGGAGAAAATCTTTCAAAGAGTGGGGAATTTACCTGATGCGGTATTTATCTGTGGAACTGATTTCGGTACACAGGACTCACAATTTTGTTCAACTGATACCTACAACACTCTTTACGCACCTTACTATAAAAAGGTGAATAACTGGATACATGAGCATACAGAATGGAAAACCTTCAAGCATTCTTGTGGTGCTGTTCTACCGTTTATGGAGCATTTCATTGATTCGGAGTTTGATATTATCAATCCGGTTCAATGTTCTGCCGCCGGAATGGATCCACAAAATCTTAAAGACAGCTATGGTGATCGCCTGGTGTTCTGGGGGGGAGGTGTTGATACACAAAACACACTGCCCTTCGGTACTCCTGATGAGGTAAAAAAAGAAGTAACAGAACGTCTGGAAATTTTCACCAGAGACGGGGGCTATGTTTTTGATGCAATTCACAACGTACAGGCTAAAACTCCAATAGAAAATATGGCTGCAATGTTTGACGCGGTGAGGAAATTCCGTTCGAATTAAAGAGTGAGTACTTCACTGCGGAAATATCCAATAATTATTGTTGATGATGAGCCCCTGGCCCGTCAGGCTGTCGCCCGAATGCTGGAGACCCGATTCCCATCTTTCCCGTTACAGGGAGAGGCGGATTCCGGCCCTTCTGGTGTTGCTCTTTTTAAGGACTTAAGGCCATCTATTGTTCTTATGGATATACGTATCCCCGGGTTTGACGGGTTGGAGGCTTCCAGAAGAATTCTAAAGGAATCCCCTGGGACACAGATTATTGTTCTTTCAGCTTATGATGATTTCAGGTTTGTTCAGGAAGCTCTTCATGATGGAGTTCTCGGGTATTTACTCAAACCCGTCCGACCGGAATCTTTAAAGGATTTGTTGGATAAGGCCGTTGAAAGAATCTTCGGTCTGGAATCCCGGGATAAGGATAGGAAAGATATCAGGCTATTTAGAAGTCTGGCGGTTAGAGAACAGGTTTCATCCTTCATATACGGTATCAAAGGCGGAATACCGGCCGCAGAATTTGCCGAATTATCACACCCTCATATCCGGTTTGGTTATTTCCTTATCTTCCGTTCAGATGGGGAATACAGGCTCAGTTCTGAAGAGATTAAAAAAGTAAACCAATCCCTGGATAGTTTATCCGGTTCTCATCCCGGGAACTGGATGGGAAAGCATCTACCGGTTTTTATCAGAACAGATAATGATGATATTGAATCCTGGCGATCTGAGGCCGAGTTTTTATCAAGGGAAATAGCACATATAATTCGTGATGTTACAGGCACTCGAGTAAGCTCAGGGATAGGGCCGATATCAGATGGCCCGGAGAATTTCAGTGATTCTTTTCGAATCGCCCTTGATTCTCTTCACGACGAAGGGGTTTCAAGGAATGTAAATTATTCTGGAAGATATAAGGATAAATATCCGGTTGGGAAAGAGTCTGTTTTTCTCCAGGCTTGCCGGGCATCCGATGGAACGGCAGCTCTAAAGGCTGCTGAGAGCTTGATTGATGATTTAATATCACCGGATGCATCCCTGATGGATGCAAGATTCGCTGTAACTGAGTTTCTTATTGTCTTCAGGCGTGAATGGGAATCTCTCAGTGGAACTCCAAAAAGACGTGCAATGGCTAATCTACTCAGAGAAGCATTGCTCTGTAATGAGTACGATGTTCTCAGGGAGTGGTTTCTGCTTGTTGTAAGGGATTTGATACGAAATATGATTGATTCAGGGAGCTCTGCAGATGGTGGCCGGGAAGAATTGATATTGCGGAAGGTGAGACATTATATTGATTTGAATAATCTCCGGGAGGTTAGCCTGGAATCCATCGCAGAATCTGTGGGAATTACCTCTTCTTATTTAAGTCGGTTATTCAAGGAGAAAACAGGTCAGCACTTTCATGATTATGTTCTCGACCGTCGTCTGGCTACGGCAGCGGGTTTATTGAAGGAGACAATTTTAACTTCAGGAGAGATTGCCAATCAGGTTGGTTATGGGGATGTGGCTTATTTCAGCCGGATATTCCGGAAACGGTACGGGTCTTCACCTCGGGATTACCGGAGAAACAGGTAAAATAATTCTGCAATTTGTACCGCCTTCAAACCTGCGGGTAATATCCAGGACTTTCTTACCGTAGAGCAGCATCAATCTACGCTGGACATTCCGGATTCCAAGAGACTCTGTAAAAACAGCCGTATCACTCAGCAGTGAAAGAGCTTTATCGCTGATTCCAACACCATTGTCCCATAAGTTAATTTCAAGATTTTCATCCATAACTGATATCTTAAGGGTAATCTTCCCCGGGCGTTCGATGGGTTCAAGCCCGTGTTTAACAGCATTTTCAGCCAGTGGCTGAAGTATCATCCCGGGAATTTGCATATCCGGAAGCTCTCTCATGATAATTTCATCATAGGTAATTTTATTACCGAATCGGACTCCCTGAATATTCATGTACGACCTGATAACATCAATTTCTTCCTTAAGCTGAACAAGTCCTGAACCTGTTCTCAGGCTGTACCTGAGGAGTTCGGATAAATCTGAAATAATTCGGCCGGTCTGAGGTGCCTCTTCAACTACACTGAGCGAACCGAGAATGTTCAGTGTATTGAACAGAAAGTGCGGATTAATCTGAGCTTGTAGATGGGCCAGTTCAGCTTCTTTCAGCAGTCTCTCAGCTTCCTGCCGAGCCAGTTTCTGTTCTATCAGACGCTGCTCAATTCCGGCATTATCCTGTATGTCGGTAATCAAACCACGAATTCTATCCGCCATCCTGTCAAACGACCTTCCCAATACGGCAATCTCATCCTTTCCTTTAATAATTCCTACTCTGGTTTCCAGATCCCCCTCACCGAAATGAACAAGTTGAATGGCAAGTTGATGAATCGGACGTGAAACGGATAGAACAAATCTCCCCGAACTGTAAATAGCAAAAAACATGGCAACGAGAAGGAGTGAGAAACTCAAGTAGTTCATCACAGTCATCCTTCTGGAGAACTCCCGATAATAAGAGCTGAGTTCTTTCATATAAAATTCAACAGCCAGCTGCAGTTCTTCTATGATGTAGTCAGATAGACGAACAAGTTCATCCCCCTTGTCCTGTATATAAATTGTACTAATACCGCGGTTCACATCAGCTATTAAAACATCCTCAGTCTCAAATAATGTGGTTATCATTCGGGATATATCTTTTAAGGAATAGTAGATATCAGATTCAGCCGGCGCTTGTACTTTTTCCTGTTCAATCAGCCTGTTGATTCTTCTCTGCTGAAAATCGTTATCTTTCAAATATGCGTTGTTTGAGCTTCGTGAAAAATTGTGGAAATTTGACTTCGTATTCCTGAGCAACGAAATGATTTCCTGAAGATTGGCCTGCTGTTCCTGCCGCTGGGAAAACTCTTTGAAATACACTCGAACCCAGACAAGATTAAAGGCATTCAGAACTGATAACGTCAGGATAATACTGAGGAAGACAGTCATCAGACGTCGACGCAACCCGAAAGGCAGTTTTTCCGGATTTTCAATCATCCTTCATCCCTCATCGGTTGCATAATCGAGAATATTTTCTTTGGTGGCATCTTTACTGTTCATCACTGCAACAATCCGGCCTCCCGCCAGAACAAGGATTCGGTCGCTCATGCCGAGAATCTCTTCAATCTCCGAGGAAATGAGGATGATGGAGGCTCCTTTGTCCACCATGTCGTTCATGGCGTTGTAGATGTCCACTTTAGAGGCAGCGTCGATCCCTCTTGTAGGTTCATCCATAATGTAGATTTTTGAATGGTTCATCAGCCAGCGGGATACCATTACCTTCTGCTGGTTTCCCCCGGAGTAGGTTTCCATGATATCCCCGGTATTACCGGGTTTGATACTCATTTCACGGACATAATCCTGAGTGAGCTCCCTCATGTAACTTTCGTTTAAAATCCCTTTAGATCTGAATCGAGGCAGGGTGGCTGTGGTGATATTCTGAATCAGGTTATGACGGAAAAACATCCCGTTTACGGCACGATCTTCGGGAATCAGGGAAATTCCCCGGGACATAGCCTCTATCGGGTGTCTGATACTCACCTTTTCCCCGTTTATTTCCACCTGGCCGTACTCAGGCCGGACAATGCCGAATAGGCAGTTTGCAAGGAGGGTACGTCCGGATCCCATGAGGCCGGTAATTCCCAGTATCTCTCCCCGGCGAAGATGAAAGTCCACCCCTTTAAGTATGGGCTTCAGCACGATATTCTTAACTTTCATTACTACCGGACCGGCTTCAGCTCCGATTCGAGGGTAGCGGTTTTTGAGAACATCACCGCTCATCATTTTCAGCAGCGAGCCTTTATCCACCGAATCACATCTCTCGGTTCCTCTGATTCTGCCCTTGTGTATAACACTTACCCGGTTTCCGATTCTGCGAATCTCATCCATACGGTGAGAGATATAAAAAATACCAGTACCATTTTCCTTCAGGCGGTTTAAAATATCGAACAGGATATTCCTGTCAGGTTCGGACATGGCCGAAGTGGGTTCATCGAATATCACCAGTTCCGCATCGGATACATAACCCCTGGCCGCAGCAACAAGCTGACGTTCCGCGTACCCGAGATGGCCCAGTTGAGCTGCCGGGTCTATGGATATTTTAAGTTCGGCGAAAACCTGCTGACATTCAGCCAGCATCCTTTGGAGGTCAACAAAAAAGCTGATACCCCAGAATGTGGGAACTCGGCCGAAAAAGACATTTTCCGCTACAGAAAGATTGTTGAACGACTGTACGTCCTGATGGAGGTAGATAATTCCGTTTTTCTGGGCTTCATGTATGGAGCGAAACTGTACCGGTTCACCCTTGTAAAGAATTGCACCGCCGTCCGGAGGAAACCATCCGGAAATCAGCTTCATCAAAGTAGATTTCCCTGACCCATTCTCACCGATCAGGACATGAACCTCTCCTTTGTTCAGTTCAATATCCACTTCTTCAAGGTGGAAATCAACAAAGTGCTTACGAACATTTTTCAGCTCCAGAAGGGGTCGGGAAGGTTTCATTGACTCCCCTCAAAGGCGGCTACTGTGGTGTATAGGGGAATATCGGAGTTAAAGATTCGGGTTTTATAGTCTTCTTCCAGCTTTGAATTACTGATGATTCCTCTGACAATACTGATTTTCCCCAAACGGTAGAATGCGTTTTTTGAAAATCGGTCTGACGGGCAGACGACGATGCTGTTCTCGGATAATTCCAGGGCACCGAGTATCAGGTTGGCTTTTTCCTGACTGTTAACCGTCATTTGGAGATTATTGTTAATACCGTCTACCTCAATAAAGAGATGATTAACATAGAACTTCTGGAGGTTTGCCAGAGACATGGAACCGAACAGGGCCTTTTCACTTTTATCCATATCCCCGCCTAAAAGAACCACTTTGTTGGAATTCTGCAGGGAAATCCGTAATGCGATGGATAAGTCGTTGGTAAGAACAGTCAGGTTGGAGCGCTCTTCCAGCTTTACTGCGAGACGGACATTCAAAGCACCGTTGGTGAGCATTACCACATCACCGTCTTTAACCATTCGCAGGGCTACCGATGCTATTTCATCCCGGGAACCGTCATCTTCCGGTTCTTCCAGAATCTCCAGAAGAGGATCGACAGTCTCATTCTGATTGATAACGGCACCGCCATGGGTGCGGGTAAGCCATCCGTCTCTTTCCAGGCGTTCCAGATCCCTGCGAACCGTTACTTCTGATACTCCAAGAAGGTTACTCAGAGTATGAACCTGGGCCTGCCCCCGTTCTTCCAGATACTTTTTTATAATTCGGATTCTTTCGATAGCGTACATAGTTTTGAATTGAGATTATACCATCACTGGGTAATAATCTGGCATTAAATTGCCAGTAATCGCAAATAAGTAAACATTTTTCTTGACAGATATGAAACCAGGGCCTTAGGATAATGATCAAATACGAAAGTATGAGGTTTCATATTGTTGCGTAAGTGGCCTTAAAACTCCTCTGATGCCCCTGGGCATGCTTTCGAATAAGATTATTTAAAGGAGAACCCTATGAAAAGGTTCACAACGGTTCTTGTCCTGGCTCTCGTAGTCATGGCCTTCGCTGCTCCTCTGTTCGCCAACGGCGGAACAGAAAGCTCAGATCAGAAAATCGTCGGTATCGCCATGCCCACCCAGTCTTCACAACGCTGGATTCAGGATGGCAATTACATGAAGAAGGAACTTGAAAGCCGGGGCTACAAAGTCGACCTTCAGTATGCTGAGGATAACATCGACGCTCAGGTTGCTCAGATTGAGAACATGATTGTTAAAGGTGCCGATGCTCTGGTAATCGCTGCTATCGATGGTGCTGCTCTTTTCAACGTGTTGGAAACTGCTGCAGAGAATGATGTAAAAATCATCTCTTACGACCGCCTTATCATCAACTCTCCCCACGTCAGCTACTACGCTACCTTTGACAACTTTGGTGTTGGAGTACTTCAGGGTGGATACATCGTTGATACTCTGGATCTTGCTTCCGGTGCCGGCCCTTTTAATGTAGAACTTTTCGCCGGTTCTCCCGATGATACAAATGCCGGTTACTTTTTCAACGGTGCCATGAGCACACTTCAGAAGTACATCGATAATGGTATGGTTGTCGTACAGAGTGGACAGACCGATTTTGATAAGGTTGCCACCCTCCGTTGGGACGGTGCTGTTGCGCAGCAGCGTATGGACAACATCCTTGCCGCCTTTTATACCGATAAAAAAGTTGATGCTGTACTTTCTCCCTACGATGGACTTTCCATCGGAATTCTCTCCGCTCTTAAGAGTGTAGGATACGGCAGCAACGGAAAAGCTCTACCTATCGTAACCGGACAGGATGCTGAAATTGCTTCCATGAAATCAATTCTTGCAGGTGAGCAGGCATCAACAGTGTTTAAAGATACCCGTGTCCTGGCCAAGCGCGCATCCGACATGGTTGATGCTGTTCTTCAGGGTGTTGAACCTGAGATTAACGATACCACTACCTACGATAATGGAACCGGAATCATTCCGTCCTTCCTTGAAATCCCTGTGGCCGTTGATATCAACAACTGGGAAGAAACTCTCATCGACAGCGGATACTACACAAAAGCCGACCTCGGAATGTAAGAGTGTTGAAGGGAAGGGACCGGAAGGTTCCTGCCTTTCGCCTTTTATTGTAATTATTTAAGGGCCGGCGGATTCATTTTCGCCGGCTTTATTATATATCGTGTATAATCGAATGCGAGGAGATTTAGGGTATCATGGCAAGTACAATTCTTGAAATGCGCCGGATTACCAAAGAGTTCTCCGGGGTTAAAGCACTGGACAGTGTCGATCTTACCGTTGTTGATGATGAAATTCACGCTCTGGTGGGGGAAAATGGTGCGGGAAAATCCACGCTGATGAATGTCCTCTCCGGTGTTTATCCCCATGGAACTTATGAGGGTGGTATTTTTCTTGAAGGCAGAGAGTGCTTTTTTCGGGATATAAACGACTCAGAGCGCCTGGGTATCGTTATTATCCACCAGGAACTTGCACTGATACCTTTTCTTTCCATCGCAGAGAATATTTTCCTCGGGAACGAGCAGTCAACAAAAGGCATTATTGACTGGAATAAAACCGTCAGTCAGGCTGGTGAGTTGCTGAAGAAGGTAGGTCTGGATGAGAATCCGAATACCCTCATCGGTGATATCGGTGTAGGCAAACAGCAGCTTGTGGAGATTGCTAAAGCACTTTCAAAAGATGTTAAGCTTCTTATTCTGGATGAACCTACGGCGGCTTTGAATGATGAAGAATCGGATAAACTTCTGGATCTTCTGATTGACCTCAAAGACCAGGGTGTTACGTCTATTCTCATAAGTCACAAGTTGAACGAAGTAGAGAAGATTTCCGATCAGATTACAATTATCCGTGACGGTAAGGTGATTGAAACCCTGGTTAAGGGCAAATCTGATTTCCATGAAGACCGAATCATCCAAAGTATGGTGGGACGGGAAATTACAGACCGCTGGCCTGAAAGACAACACAAGATAGGCGATGAGATTTTCAGAGTTGAAGACTGGACGGTATACCACCCTCAGAATGAACACCGGAAAGTGATTAATAAAGCCAACTTCGACATACGTAAGGGTGAAGTTGTGGGATTTGCCGGATTGATGGGTGCCGGACGTACCGAAATCGCCATGAGCTTGTTTGGCAGATCTTACGGACAGAAGCATTCAGGACAAGTATTCAAGGACGGCAAAGAGGTTCATCTTCATTCTGTCAGCCAGGCCGTTGATAACGGTGTGGCCTACGTTAGTGAAGACCGGAAAAACTACGGCCTGGTGCTCATTCAGGATATCAAAAGCAACATTACTCTTGCGAACCTGAAAAAGGTTTCCAATAGTGGTGTTATCAATCCCAATGAGGAAATACTCCAGGCTGAAAACTACAGAAAGCGTCTTTCAGTTCGATGCAGGGGACTGCAGCAGACCGTCCAGACTCTTTCCGGCGGAAACCAGCAGAAAGTGGTCTTAAGCAAGTGGCTGATGTCGGAACCTGATGTTCTGATACTGGATGAACCCACCCGGGGAATCGATGTGGGTGCAAAGTATGAGATTTACACCATTATCAACAAGCTGGCTCTGGAGGGCAAAGCCGTATTGATGATCAGTTCAGAAATGCCCGAACTTCTGGGTATGTGCGACCGGATATATGTTGTAAACGGCGGTGAAATTGCCGGAGTCCTGAATCGCAATGAAGCATCTCAGGAAAGCATTATGAAAATGATTATGACCCATCAGAAAGTGCTCAAAAAGTAGGAGATAAGGAATGAATCAACTGGGGAAATATTTTAAAAACAACATCAGACAGAACGGAATGGTAATGGCTCTTATCCTTATTATGGTGCTCTTCCAAGCCTTAACCAGCGGTATTTTATTCCGTCCGATGAATGTAAACAATATCGTGCTTCAAAATGCTTATGTTCTGATTCTTGCTACAGGAATGCTGCTTTGTATACTTACCGGTAATATTGATTTATCCGTAGGTTCCGTCGTGGCTTTTGTGGGAGCAATAGCCGCTGTTATGATGGTTGACTGGGGAGTACCTGTTGGAATCACCATTGTAGCTTCTCTGCTCATAGGTATCGCTGTGGGGGCGTTTCATGGTTATTTTATAGCGTACTGGAAAATTCCGGCATTTATTGTCACTCTTGCAGGAATGCTCATCTGGCGTGGATTAACTATGGTAATCCTGAAAGGTCAGACTAAATCCCCTTTTGATAAGAGCTTTCAGGCCATCGCTGCCGGATATCTTCCTGGAAGGGATATACGAATTGGAAGTTTTAACACCATCGCGCTGATTTTTGGAATGGTCCTTTCTCTCATTCTTATTTTTATGATTCTCAAATCCAGGCAGAACAAGCAAAAATACGGATTTGAGGTGCTTCCCAAGTGGATTGAAGCCCTTAAAATTGCATTTCTCGTATTGGCTGTGAACCTGCTTACCTTCAGCCTGGCCGACTATAACGGAATTCCCATCGTGCTGATACTCTTACTCTTTTTGATTTCCCTTTACACCTTTATAACTCAACGCACCATCTTCGGTCGTCATATTTATGCTCTGGGTGGAAATGAAAAAGCCGCCAATTTGTCTGGAGTGAAAACCAAGCGGGTAATGTTCCTGGTTTATGTTAATATGGGAATGCTGGCGGCCCTGGCCGGTCTGGTGGTTGCCGGTCGATTGAATGCAGCCACACCTAAGGCGGGGAACATGTTCGAGCTCGATGCCATTGCCTCCTGTTTTATCGGTGGTGCTTCGGCCTCCGGGGGAATCGGAACGGTAATTGGAGCTATCGTTGGAGGTCTTGTTATGGGTGTTCTGAATAATGGAATGTCTATTATGGGTGTCAGTGTAGACTGGCAGCAGGCTATCAAGGGACTTGTTCTCTTAGGCGCTGTGTTCTTCGATGTGATAACAAAAAGTAAAACCCAGGGGAATTAAACGATAAACCGGAAAAACCTCCTTTTTTTTCAGCTCCGGTCTTTGGCCGGAGCTGTTTTTTTGTATTGACTCGGAGACATCCCGGTTTTTTTCTTGAATAACTTACTGAAATGGAACTCATCATAAAAACCCAGTCCAAGGGCGGTTTCCTTAACGCTTACGCCGTCAGAAAGTCTGACTTTTGAAGTATTCACCTTTGAGGATAGAATGAATTGTTTAGGGGAAAGGCCGAACTCGGTTCGAAAAAGATGGGAAATAAAAGATTCTGATTTACCGATATACCCTGCAAGATCGGCTATACTGATACGGTTGTTGATTTTCAGCTGAATGTATTTATCCAACTCTTGAGCCCATTGCTGATTCCGGTATCTTACCAGTTCTTTAATCATGATATATTCACTCAGCCTCCCCAGCAGGTCAGCAAGATCTTCCAGATACTCCATGCTGAAACTTGGTAGCTGCTTGTATAGTTCAAGCTCTTCTTGAGAAAGGTTTCCCGGAGCGGACTCACCAGGGAAGGGCCGAACCTGACCGAATACCAGTGAGCCGAAGTACTTTCGCTGCTCGTACAAAGGAATAATCCCCTCGTAGAGATTGCTGTGACATTTATAGATATGTGTTTTCTGATCTTCTTTTGCATCAATTAAGTGCTGGTGGTCGCACTCAATGCATTTTCTGTTGAATGCGGAATCTTTTCTCATTAACCCGCAGTAATCCGAGAGAGGGTTGATATCAAAGTAATCCAGTTCCATATCGTTCATATCAAAAAAGGTTATTCTGATACGGAACAGTTTATTGAGACTTTGTAGGATCTTGTTGAGCTCGGTAGTTTGGAGAATGTACTGAATCATCTCTTATACATTTTACATCCAAGTATTAATAATTGCCAGAATATACATGCCCACAACCTATTTCTGCATTCCTTTCACAGATAATGCACGTTAAAATACTAACAATGATTAATAAAAAATCGGAACAGCAGAGCTGATGAACAGAGTATCGGACATGGTGCTGTGGCAGTACCCGTACTGGTAAACGATTTGAAATTAGAGGGCAGTGCAGAGATACTGCCCGGGGAGAATAAAATATGAACAGTCGAAATATAGAAGTGCCGGGAAATCATCTCGAAACAGAGGTATTGCAATTTGCATTGTACTTCGGGAACAGGGGATTCTTTCCTGAAAAATTGATATCTTCAGCCAGGAGAGAGCTTTCAAAAGCCGTTAGGGATGCCGGATACAAAGAACTTTCAATGCCTGAGAGTGCTACTCGCTTCGGCGCTATTGAAAGTGTTGATGAGGGACGTAAGTACGCCAAGTGGCTGGCTGAACAGAATAAAATCGATGGGGTTATTCTCTGTCTTCCCAACTTCGGCGATGAAACCGGGGCCGTTGCCGCTCTGGAAGAAGCCGGAGTTCCAATCTGGATTGTGGCCTATCCTGATGAAATTGATTTAATGGATTTTGAAAACCGCAGGGATGCCTACTGCGGGAAGTTTTCGGTGATGGATGTGTTTTATCAGTACGGGATTCCCTTTACATCTCTGCCTCCTCATGTGCTGCATCCGGAGAATCCGAAATTTTCAGAACAGCTCCACTATTTTGCTTCGGTCTGCAGGGTGGTGAACCGCTGCAGGAAGTTTACCATCGGTGCCATCGGGGCCAGAACTACCGCCTTTAAAACCGTTCGATACGATGAATTAACCCTGCAGAAGTACGGAATTACCACTGAAGTGATGGACCTATCCGAGGTGATTTCCAGGGTCAGGGCTTTTGATGAGAGTAAGGATGTTTATCGGAAAAAGATGTCCCTGCTTGCCAGTATTGCCGATATGAGCCTGGTGCCCCCTGAGCCCATGTCCAACATGGTAAAACTGGCTCTTGTGATTGATGAACTGGCTGTAGAGTACCGTATGGATGCTCTGGCCATCCGCTGTTGGATAGAGCTGGAACAGGAACTGCAGGTAGCTCCCTGCACAATACTTGGAGAGCTCAACGACCGGGGACTTGTTGCAGCATGTGAGCTTGATGTGGCTAACGCCCTTACCATGTATGCTCTGAGGGTGGCCTCTGAGAGGCCGGCCACAGTTCTGGACTGGAACAACAACTGGGGAGAGGAAGAAGACAAGGTGGTGCTTTTTCATTGCGGGCCTGTGCCCCCGTCTCTGATGCAGCAGAAGGGTAAGGTTATCGATCATCCCATGTTCGTTAAATCTCTGGGTCCAGGCTGCGGCTGGGGACCGAACCAGGGGCGAATCAAACCCATGCCTATGACATTCGCTTCGGCCAAAACCGAAGATGGAAAAATCCATATATACAGCGGTGAGGGAAGATTTACCGAAGATGTGATACCACAAGGGTACTTCGGCTGCGCCGGTGTTGCCGAGATAAAAAATCTGCAGAAAAATCTGAATATCATCGGGCAGAAAGGGTACCGCCACCATGTGAGTGTAAGCCCGGGGCATGTGGGTGCCGCTGTTCGTGAAGGCCTGGAGAAATATCTGGGCTATAGTTGGCTGGAATTGGAATAAAGAATTAAATACTTATTCCAAGTGGGTAATCCATCTTGACATCTTTCTTGTGAATGGTAAAATTACCTTGCGTTAACGTCCACGCAGCGCAATGCAATATAATTGCGCGGAATAAGAGGTAAATTATGAGTGATAAAACACAAGCAGCGGAAATTATAAGAAATGGAAAAGCCATACTTGGTATGGAACTGGGGTCAACAAGAATCAAAGCCGTTCTTATCGCCCCGGATAACAGCTTCCTCTCATCCGGGGGACATGGATGGGAAAACAGCCTTATAGACGGCATATGGACCTACACCCTGGATGAAGTCTGGAGAGGCATTGCCTCCTGTTTTGCTGAGCTCTGCAGCAATGTAAAAAAAGAATATGGAGTGGAGTTGACAAGTTTTGCTGTCGGCGGCTTCAGCGCTATGATGCACGGTTATCTGGTTTTTGATAAAAATGACGAGCTGCTCACTCCTTTCCGCACATGGAGGAACAACATCACTGAAAAGTCCTCAGAGGAGCTCACCCGAATTCTGTCCTATCCCATTCCTCAGCGCTGGAGCATCGCTCATCTGTATCAGTCTATTCTCAACGGTGAATCCCACGTGAGTGAGATAAGTTACATCACGACACTGGCAGGTTATGTGCATTGGAAACTCTCCGGAGAAAAGATTCTAGGTATCGGTGATGCTTCGGGCATGTTTCCCATTGATGTTAACTCTCAGGATTTTGATAAAGATCGTATCGAGAAGTTCAACGCCAATATTGCCGGGAAAGGATTTTCCTGGAAGCTTCAGGATATTCTGCCGGGAGTTCTCAGCGCCGAGGCTGCTCCCGGTTTACTTTCCGCTGGAAAACTCACTCAAGAAGGAGCTTTGCTGCTGGATCCTCAAGGGAAACTGAAAGCGGGTATTCCTCTCAGCCCTCCTGAGGGTGATGCCGGTACCGGTATGGTTGCCACCAACAGCGTCAGGGTTCGTACCGGGAATGTCTCCGCCGGTACCTCGGTGTTTGCAATGCTGGTGATGGAGAAGGAGCCGATGGAGGTTCATTCTGAAATTGACCTCATAATCACCCCCGATGGGAAGCTCGTCGGTATGGCTCATTCAAACAACTGCACCTCGGATTACGACGCCTGGATATCAGTCTTCGGACAAGCGGCCAAAGCTCTGGGAACTGAAGTTTCAACACCGGTACTTTACGATACTCTGCTGGAACTGGCCCTCAAAGCCGATCCCGATGCCGGCGGACTTCTTTCCTACGGCTACATCTCCGGTGAGCATATGACAGGGTTCAGTGAAGGCCGGCCTCTTTTTGTCCGGAAACCGGATGCCAACTTCACCATAGAGAATTTTATCCGCGCTCAGCTCTTCACATCCCTTTGCGCCCTGCGTACCGGTCTTGATGTCCTTACTGAGAAAGAAGGTGTCGTCGTGGATGAGATTCGCGGACATGGCGGGTTCTTTAAAACCGCCCATGTGGGTCAGCGCATCATGGCCGCCGCTATAAAAATGCCGGTGAGTCTGCTGGAGACAGCCGGGGAGGGCGGTGCCTGGGGGATGGCCCTGCTGGCCGCCTTCTCAATTCGTGAAAATAGAGATTTGGATCTGCCTGATTTCCTGGATGAGGCCTTAAAAGGCAGCGTTGGGGAAGCCTTCAGGCCAATTCCAGAGGATGTGGACGGTTTTAATGTTTTTCTCAAGCAGTACCATCGGGGACTGCCCATTGAGGCTGCGGCGGTAAAAGCCCTCCAATAGCAGCACAAGTAGAAAACAATGGCCACCATCAAGGAAATAGCAGATAAAGCCGGGGTTTCCATAGGCACCGTCGACCGTATCATACATAACCGCGGCCGATACTCTGCACAAACAGCTGCCCGGGTGCAGAGCATTATAAGGGAAACAGGTTACAGGCCCAACCTTATGGCCCGGAATCTATCCACATCCGGAAGCTGCAGAATCGGAGTCCTACTGCCTCTCCCGGAGCAGGACAGCGGATATTGGTCGCTGCCCCTGGGGGGGATACAACGCGCCGGCGGGGAGCTTGAACCTTTCGGTCTCTCATTGGAAATCCGCCATTACAACCGCTATCATTCTGCCGGGAACAACAGCTTTGCCGCCGCATCATCCGAGCTTTTAAGTGAGAAACTTGACGGCCTTTTAATTACACCGCTTCTTGAACCCTCCACCCTCGAATTCCTGGACAGGGTAAAGGCAGGGATTCCCGACTTACCTGTCATTTTTTTTGATACTGACCTCCCGAAGGCCCCTCGTTTAAGCTACATCGGTCAGGATTCCTACCAGAGTGGCCGTCTCGCTGCCAGGCTGATGAATATGCTGGTTACAGCAGAGCAGCCGCCGGGTGTTCCCCGGATTCTGATAATCACCCCGGATTCAGACAACGAGCATCTCAAAAACAGGATCTGCGGGTTTACCGAACACTTCATTGGTGAATTGGAAGTTCTGAAAGTTACCGTCGAGTCAGACCACAATCTGGGTATTTTCCATAAATTACTGGATTCTGAACTTCAGGAAAAATCCCAAAAAGGCCCGCCGGGGGGCATATTCGTTGCCGATGCTTCGGCTCATTTTGTTGCTGATTATATCGTTTCATCTGATTCCCTGCCTGCCGATCGTCCCTCTCTAATAGGTTACGATCTGGTTCCGGAAAACTGTAAATGGCTCAAAGACGGTGTTATTGATTTTCTCCTTACCCAGAGACCGGCCGAGCAGGGGTATAACGGGGTAAATCGGCTGTTTCGAAAAATATTTCTTGATGAGGATGCCCCGGAAATCGAGTACACCCCCATCGACATCGTTACAAAGGAAAACCTTGATTATCTTGTAGATCGCAAAGCCCGGGAGGTTTTATGAATGACAAGTACGCCCGACTAAAAGATGAATGTTATGAGCTGAACATGGAGATTCCCCGGAGGCAACTGGCCCTTTACACCTGGGGAAATGTCAGCATCATCGACCGGGAAACCGGAGTTTTCGCTATCAAACCCAGCGGTGTCTCTTATGAGAACCTGAATGCCCAAGACATCGTTATTGTCAGTCTTGATTGTAAGGCTGTGGAGGGAAAACTCAAACCAAGTTCTGACACCTGGACCCATGCGGTTTTGTATCGGAACTTCGAGAATATCGGCGGGGTGGTTCATACACATTCTCCCTATGCTGTAGGCTGGGCTCAGGCACTGGAGCCCATTACCATCTACGGTACCACCCATGCCGATCACAGCTCTGAGGATATTCCCTGTACCCCCCCCATGTCGGATGAACAAATTCAGGGAAACTATGAAGAGGAAACCGGAAATCAGATAATCAGTCATTTCAAACAGCTTGGCCTCAACTCTATTGAGACAGAAATGGTACTGGTGGGGAGCCATGGGCCTTTCACCTGGGGTAAAACCGGAAGCAAGGCGGTGTACAACGCAGTTGTGCTTGAAGAACTGGCCCGTATGGCGTTAGTTACACGTCAGCTGAACCCATCAGTTTCACGGCTGAAAGAAACCCTGCGGCAGAAGCATTACCAGCGAAAGCACGGCCCGGAGGCTTATTATGGGCAGTAGAGCAGCAGATAGACAGAAAAAATCGACAAAAGTATAGAGGAGTAAACAGTTGAATAAAAGCATTTTCAAAGAGTATGAAGTCTGGTTTATCACCGGGTCGCAGCATCTTTACGGACCTGAAACCCTGGCACAGGTGGCAGAGGATGCCCAGAAAATCGTTCAGGGTTTAAATGACTCAGACAGCTTGGCGGTAAAGCTGGTCTGGAAACCTACATTAAAAACCAGTGAAGAGATAAGCCGGCTTATGCGGGATGCCAATGCCGATGATAAGTGCATCGGACTGGTTACCTGGATGCACACATTCAGCCCGGCCAAAATGTGGATTACAGGTCTTGGCGAGCTTTCAAAGCCTTTCTGTCAACTGCATACCCAATACAATCGTGATATCCCCTGGGACTCCATTGATATGGATTTTATGAACCTGAATCAGACCGCCCACGGCGGACGGGAGTTTGGTTTTATCGGCAGCAGACTCCGCCTTGAGCGCAAGGTTGTGGTGGGTTACTGGGAAGATGAAGAAGTGCAAAGGAGGCTTGATGTCTGGATGCGGGCTGCTTCCGCCTATGCAGACAGCAGGAGTATGAAAATTGCCCGTTTCGGGGATAACATGCGCGAGGTGGCGGTAACTGAAGGGGACAAAGTTGAAGCCCAGAGGGTGTTCGGATATGCTGTCCACGGTTACGGTCTGGGCGATCTGACAGTTTACACCGATGATGTGAATGAATCGGACATCGATGCATTGGTGACAGAGTACGAAAAAATCTATGTGTTAGGTAAGGGCGCTGGAGAAGGAAAGGGCCGGGAGCGCATACGAACCGGGGCACGGTTGGAAATCGGCATGCGGCGTTTTCTGGAAGCCGGTAATTTTAAAGCATTTACCACTACTTTTGAAAACCTTCACGGCCTGGACCAATTGCCTGGATTGGCCTGTCAGAGACTGATGGCCGACGGTTATGGATTCGGGGCAGAGGGAGACTGGAAAACCGCCGCCCTGGTGCGGTCCATGAAGGTGATGGGTGCCGGACTGGAAGGTGGGACAGCCTTCATGGAAGATTACACCTATCATCTGGACCCGAAACGTCCTCTGGTGCTGGGAAGCCACATGCTGGAAATCTGTCCGAGCATCGCCGCCTCTCCAATCTGGCTGGAGACTCAGCCTCTGGGAATCGGGGGAAAGGACGATCCGGCCCGGCTCATTTTTAATTCTCCTCCGGGGAATGCTATCAATGTTTCCATTATGGATATGGGCAACCGTTTCCGGTTCGTTCTGAATGAGGTTAAAGCGGTAGAGCCGCCGGCCGACCTTCCAAAGCTGCCTGTGGCCCGTGTGGTATGGGAAGCCAAACCCGATCTTGCCACTGCTGCAGCCTGTTGGATATATGCCGGGGGTGCCCACCACACCGGTTACAGCCAGTCGGTTACCCGGGAACACATTATCGACTTTGCATCAATGGCAGGGGTGGAACTTTTGAACATCGGTGAGGGTACAAGCGTTGAGGGAATTAAAAACGAGATTCGCTGGAACGAGATGTACTATCACCTGGCTCGAGGTTTATAAAAATCGTGAGCCGGTAGTTGGTGCGCGGCGGCGGCTGGTGGAAATCAGCTGTCGTGTTCCTGCAGAAGCCGGGTAACGGCATTGTATTTGGCCTGATTCTGTTCGATACGGCTGATAACTTCTTCGGGATCGCCATTCTGGGAGAGCAGATCGCTGATTAACAGCAATGAATCTCCAAGAGCGGCATG
>Ga0209633_10001412_pt1 | contig 24738 bp, 24 predicted proteins | sample Cruoilmetagenom1_FD_187290 | JGI IMG/M metagenome (GOLD analysis project Ga0209633, IMG submission 187290) | Oil polluted marine microbial communities from Coal Oil Point, Santa Barbara, California, USA - Sample 1 (SPAdes) (version 2) | ecosystem: Environmental > Aquatic > Marine > Oil seeps ...
GGCCATTTTGCCGGTGGCGAAACAGGCGCGTAAATCGGCGGTGGTGTGGCAGATTTTTAGGGCGTCCAGGTCTTGCAGGCGTAACAGGATCGCGGTCTGTTCCAGAGCGGACGGCAGCGCATCTGCTTGTGAAACAGGGGCGGGCAGGGGCATGTCGTAGGGCGGGTTTTCTGTCTGGGCGTATCGCTCGGCTTGCGACATGCCGTTTGCAGGTGAGCGTGTGAACAGGGCAAAGAACCCCCCGCCAAAACCGCCTGTTTGGGCGCGTGGTAAATCAATATGCCCGTCCCGCCCATTGATGAAATCAGCCGTAGTCTTTAGCCCCCCGTTGAGCATCAACTTGAGCAAAACATCATTGTGTCCATCGAAAATAAGTGGCGTCGCGTGACTAGGCGTGTGATTCCCCATGCCTTGATAATGCACGTAATTTTTTGAAACGAAAGTGTAATTTACCAAATGTTCAAGAAATTGGCGGGGGTAAACATGCTATGTTTGAAAGAGCGACTTTCGGGCAAGGGGCTGCTGTTAAGATCGGACTTTGCGCGGGCTAGAATATTTGCTATCACATCCTGACATTCATATACGCGAATATCACGAGCGGATCAGTGACGGGACGAAATTCAGCGAACGGGTGACCCATTGTGGCCCGTTTGCCAAAGGGGAGAATGGATATGAAAGACAAGGTTTTAGAAGCGCTTAGAGGCGTCACCTATGGGCCAAAAGACGAGGATATCGTTTCGGCGGGCATGGTCTCGGATATCGTTATTGAGGGGGGCAAAGTTGTCTTTTCGATCTCGCTACCCGAGGGTGCCAATGAGGGGGCGGGCGATTTGCAAAAGCGGGCTGAGGCCTGTGTTTCGGCGCTAGAGGGCGCTGACATTGTTTTGGTGGTTCTGACCGCAGAGCGCACCAAGGGCACAGGGGATAAGGCTCCCCCCAAGCTGAGCAACAAGCCGGACCGCCCTGTGGGGCCGGACATGCGGCCAGCGGCTGGGGCGATCCCTGGGGTAAAGTCGGTGCTGGCGGTGGCGTCGGGCAAGGGTGGGGTTGGCAAATCGACCACCTCGGCCAATCTGGCGCTTGGATTGCGGTCTTTGGGTCTTAAGGTTGGATTGTTGGACGCTGATATTTACGGGCCGTCGATTCCGCGACTGATGGGGATCACCGAGCGTCCCGAAATCATCAACGAGCGCATTGTGCCGATTGAACAATACGGCATCAAGGTGATGTCGATGGGGTTCTTGATGGACGAGGAATCGCCGGTGATCTGGCGCGGGCCGATGATCGTTTCGGCCTTGATGCAGATGGTGCGCGAAGTGGAATGGGGCGATCTGGATGTGCTGGTTCTGGACATGCCACCTGGCACGGGTGATGCGCAATTGACGCTGGCGCAGCAGGTGCCATTGGCGGGGTCTGTAATCGTGTCGACGCCGCAGGATTTAGCCTTGATTGATGCGCGCAAGGGTTTGAAGATGTTCAAGAATGTTGACGTGCCGATTTTGGGTATTATCGAAAACATGAGCACCTTTGTCTGCCCGCATTGTGGCGAGACATCCGACATCTTTGGCCATGGCGGCGCACAAGCCGAGGCGGCGAAACTGGGGGTTATGTTCCTTGGGGCGGTGCCGTTGCACATGGATATTCGCCGGTTTTCTGACGAAGGCACGCCTGTGGTTGTGGCCGAACCTGACGGAGCGCATGCCAAGATTTACAAAACCATTGCCATGAAGGTCGCGGCGTTGATGGGTGAAGCGGGAAGCGACGAAGACTAGGCCTGCCTTCGGCGCAGGCTTTTTAGGCAAGAAGAAAAGAAACGCCCCGTGATTGCCTGATCACGGAGCGTTTTTTGTTGGGTTTATGTGAACTGGGCTTAGTCGCGCATGGCGACCCATTCCATGTATTTAATACCGCCAGCGCCGCCGAGGATGATAAAGATCAAGGTGATGCCAGAGCCAACCGCGAGGGTAGAGAAACCTGTGACGCCTTGGCCAACTGTGCAGCCCAAGGCCACAACGCCGCCGATGCCCATCAGGGCTGCGCCAATGGTGTTGCGAATGGTGTCGCTTTTGTCGGCGAAGGTGCTAAGGCTTAGTTTGCCTTTGCTAAGGGCGCCGAGAAAGCCGCCCAATAGGACGCCAGCAAAGCTCATCACGTTAAAATTGGGGCCGGTGTAGGCCGTGGCGCGCATCAGGTAATCCAGCGTGTCACCAGCAGGGCGCACGTAGGAAAGCGAAGCCAAGGCGACGGGTACATCGGCAAAATCGTCCTGTGCGAGTCCTGTCAGCATCCAGCCTGCAGTGACGCAGAGCCCGATGCCAAGGCCAGCAATGACATTGGCAGGGGATTTGCGAAAGCTGGCGTCTTTGAAGCAATAGATCAACAAGCCACCGGCAAGGATTGCGAGGGCAATCAGGGTGGATTGGCCAAGGTCCATGCCGGTGAAGCGTGCAATGAAATCACCAAGCCCTTGTTTCTCCATATCCAGTGCGGCCAGATCAATTGTTGCGCTGCCAAACAGAGCGACACGGATTGGCCCCAGTAGGCCACCGATTGTCATATAAGCGAACAGTCCGGCCACCAACAAGACGAAGCCTGAGCGCAAATCACCAGACCCCGCACGCACCAGATTGCGCGACAGGCAACCGCCCGACAACACCATGCCAAAGCCAAAGATCAACCCGCCTGCGATATTGGCTAGCCATGTTAGGGTCGGGGCCATATACATGGTTTCACGGTAATCCGCGACGCCGATATTCTGCAACCAGGCGACGCCCAGCATGGCGGTTGCAGTGGCCAGCAGCCATGAGCGAAAACGGCGTTTGTCGCCAAAATTCATGATGTCCGAGATCGAGCCCATGGTGCAGAAGTTTGTGACATAAACGATGTAACCAAACACTGTGGCGATAAGTAGCCCCCCCCATGCGATATAGGTTGAGGGTGAGTCAATAATGATTTCACGTAATGTTTCCAACATGTTATGTCCCTATCTTATTGCTTTACGTTAAAGTGAGCCTTTGGGGGTTAGGCTCATGCCGAAGTTGTCGGTTTGATCATCTGAAATCCAGCTTAGTTTATCGCGCAACGTGACCACGCCGCCGATGATGATCATCGAAGGCCCGGTAAATTTTGCCTCGGTGGCCTTTTGATACAGGTCCGAAATGGTGCCGGTAACAATGCGTTGATTTGGTCGCGTGCCATTGTCGATGATCGCGGCGGGGGTGTCGGGGTTAACGCCGTGGCTGGCAAAACCTTCGGACAGAACCTTGAGGCTGGACAGCCCCATGTAAACGGCTACGGTTTGGTTTTTGCGGGTCAAGACCTGCCAATCCAGATCAAGCACGCCGTCGCGTCCATGCGCGGTGACGAAAATGCAGGATTGGGCGTGATCACGATGGGTCAACGGGATGCCAGCATAGGTCGAGCATCCTTGGGCCGCGGAAATACCAGGCACCACCTGAAAAGGGATATTGTGTTCGGCGAGCATTTCGATTTCTTCGCCGCCGCGCCCGAAAATGAAAGGGTCCCCGCCCTTGAGGCGTAAAACACGTTTGCCGTCTTTGGCGAGTTTGACCATCAGGGCGCTGATGTCTTCTTGGAACATTGTGTGATTGTCGGGACGTTTGCCCACGTAAATACGTTCTGCATCACGGCGCACCAGTTCCAGAATGTCGTCGGCCACCAGGCGATCGTAAAGCACAACGTCGCAACGCTGCATCAGGCGCAGGGCGCGAAAGGTCAACAGGTCAGGGTCACCAGGCCCTGCGCCCACAAGAAAAACCTCACCTTGCTCGCAAGGGGCGCCCTGACCTGTGGCGCAGTCGATTGAGTCCAGCAGATGGGCCTTGGCGCGCTCCAGATCGCCAGCCAAAAAATGATCACCTGCGGGCCCGTCAATTGTGGATTCCCAAAAACGGCGGCGTTGGGTGCCGCTTTTGATGCCAGCGGTAACGCGGTCGCGAAATTGGCCTAAAAATTCGGCCATGCGCCCATAAGCAGGGGGCAGCAGGCTTTCGATGCGGGCGCGTAAAATACGGGCAATCACGGGGGCCGTGCCACCCGAAGAAATTGCGATCACCAAAGGCGAGCGGTCCACCACAGAGGGCGTGATAAAGTCACAATAAGCGCTGACGTCAGCAACATTGGCCAGCACACCAGCCTTGGTTGCCCCCTTGTGCAGGATCGCATCGCGGGCCTCGTCTTCAGAGGCACCATAGGCCACAACAGCGCCTTCAATGTCGGCTTCGGTAATCGCGCGATCATGGTGGGTCAGGTTTTCATGGGACATCAAAGTGGCAAATTCGTCGCCCAGATTGGCATCAAACACATGGACATTTGCGCCCGCCATCAAGGCCCGCTCGACACGGCGTGCGGCAACGGTGGTGCCGCCATCAACGACAAGCTTTTTGCCGCGAATATCGAGGAAAATAGGGAGGAAATCCATGTCAGTCTCTTTTCAATGGCGATTAGCTGTGATCGGTGGTGTCGCTGGTTTTGGCCCACGCCGACAAGGCGTCGGCGAAATCGGCGGCGCTGGCGGGATCGAGATCAAAGATGGTAAAGCGGCGTTGCTCGCGGATGGTGACGCGCAGCCAGTTTTGGGCGTTGTCATAACTGACATTTTTCAATGTGACGTGCTTTTTGAACGGGAAATCAAATTCAGCAAGGTCTGTGACCACTTCCTCAGACATATTTCAACCCCGCCGCAAATACGGATTCTAGCCGCCATTCCCATTTCTTTGGGGTGTCTTTGTAGTCGGGCTTCACGTCGAATTCCAAAAACATCTCGCCCGATTCACCCGCATGGGCGACCAGCAGTTCGAGCGCCTTAAAGGTGTCGACTTCGGGGTGTCCTATAATAAGGTCACTTAATCTGGCCATCTAACTTCTCCCTGTTACGCGGTTGTGAAACCGAACACGCATCAACAGCCGCGCGCTGGTGTTATCGGTGTTTGCGTCAAAACCGGTGCGGTTGTGAAGCGAATTATTGCACAAAAGGCCATCACCATCCTGCATTTTGATGGTCTGTATATATGGATCGTCAGAATTCAGTACGGATTTCAGGAATTCTACCGCCGCCATAGTGGTCGCATCGTCACGCCATTGAATAGAACGGGTGCGGGCGGTATATCGCATTTCCAGATGTCCGGTTTGCGGGTTAACCTCAAACACTGGTCCGATGCTGACGGGGCGCAGATTGCCGTTCGGTTCGGCGTTTTCCGGGATGGTCATGGCAGAGGGGTGCATTAAGGCGTGGATATAGGCCGGGTTTTCGTCGCGCAGGCGAATATAGGCAATTTCGGGGTCATAGACCTGATTGACGCCGCCGGAATCGGCTGCGCGCACACAATGCAGCACCATTGCACGGATTTTATCGTCAGGGGCATTATAGTACCCGTCGGTGTGCCAGTTCATCGGTTTTCTGGAGTAGGGGATATAGCCCTTTTGCGTGACAGAATCAGAAACTTGAAGCGATACGATTCCGTCTTTTCCGGCTGATCTGTGCTTTTCAGCGATGCGCAAACCCATGTTTTGGGCAAAATGGCGCAACAGTTCGCTGACCACATCCGGATCCGTATTTTGCTGCCCATCACGGTAGAAAACCGCGCTTGATATTTCGCATCTGCGAAACAGTTCATCATGTTCTGCGTCGGTTGGTGCCGAAAGATCGTCAATCACAACCGGCCCGGAATTGGCAAGCAAATCAGATGCTTGTTGCAGTTTGTCGGCGCGCCATGCCTGATAGTGGTGCTCATCCGCAGAATTCAGACTGAAACTGTCGGGATATTTCTGGGTCTGGGGCTCCAACCGTGACGTCTCCTGTGGTGAATTCAGCAAGAATGTTTCTGAGTGCATCGTGTCATTGAATTTTTTAGATGCAATTTGACCTTCGGCGTAGCTTTATCTTTACATTCAAAAAACGCAATGTAAATATAAGTCCAAATGGAGGTCCTCGAATTAGGCGATATCTGGCACCAAGAAATGCCAGCTAATCAGTTTACCTAAATCTGGGTTTGAACATGTCCGAGCGTAAATTCGGGCGAAGCGCGCAACCGATGGGAGGTTACTATGAAAGATGGCGATCACAAGGACGACAAATCCAAAGAAGCCGAAATTCACCCAACACCGATGTTGGATCAATTGGAAGACGGACCGTGGCCAAGTTTTGTAACAGGGCTGAAGCGTCTCCGTGACTCGAAGGGCGAAAAATACGCACCGATGATGAACGACCTTATGGGGCAGTTGAACCATTCCTATGAAAACCGCAAAGGCTATTGGAAGGGCGGGGTTGTGTCTGTTTACGGTTATGGCGGCGGGATCATCCCACGCTATTCCGAGGTGGCCGACAAATTCCCTGAATCCAAGGAATTCCACACCCTGCGCGTGATGCCGCCTCCCGGTTTTCACTATACAACCGAAATTCTGCGTAAGCTATGTGACGTCTGGGAGGAGCATGGCTCGGGTCTGATCGCGTTGCATGGCCAATCCGGCGACATCATGTTGCAAGGCTGTACCACTGAAAACACACAGCATGCGTTTGATGCGATCAACGAGTTGGGTTTTGACCTTGGCGGTGCTGGTCCCGCATTGCGCACCGCAATGAGCTGTGTCGGCGCGGCCCGTTGCGAGCAGTCCTGCTTTGACGAGGCCAAGTTGCACCGCGGCATCATCAACCGTTTCCTTGATGAAATGCACCGTCCGTCGTTGCCTTATAAGTTCAAGTTCAAATTCTCGGGCTGTGGCAATGACTGTGTGAACGCCATCCACCGTGCTGACTTTGCGGTGATCGGCACATGGCGTGATGACATCAAGATTAATCAAGAGAAGGTGAAAGAGCATATCGCCGAGAAGGGCCGCAAATACACAATCGACACCGTTGTTTCGATGTGTCCGACCCGCGCTATTTCGCTGAATGACGACGACACGATGGACATCGACAATCGGTCCTGTGTGCGCTGCATGCACTGTATCAACGTGATGACCAAGGCGCTGAGCCCGGGTGATGACAAGGGTGTATCGGTGATGATCGGCGGTAAACGGTCGCTGAAAGTTGGCGACATGATGGGCATCATGGTCAAACCTTTCGTCAAGCTGGACACCGAAGAAGACTATGAGGAAATGGAAGAATTCGCCGAAACATGTATCGAATTCTTTGCCGATAACGCGCTAGAGCACGAGCGGGTTGGCGAAACCATTGACCGTATTGGTCTACCTGCCTTCCTTGAGGCGGTTGGGGTTGAGGCTGATCCGAATATGGTCAACCACCCGCGGACGTCCAGTTATGTGCGTACCGATGATTTCGACGAAGAGGCCGCCAAGTGGTTCGAGCGTAAAGCGCTGGATGCTGGTTTGACAGTCGACGGGTAATCAACCGGTCTGGACGATTTGACAAAAACGAAAACCCTGCAGCCCATCTGGGCATTGCAGGGGCAGGGAGAAGAAAATGAGCAACGATAAAGCCACGCCCAGAGCCGCCGACGAGGTTGGTGTTCCGGATCATTTCCAATACATGCATCCGGTTCTGGAAAAGAACCACGGCAACTGGGATCACCACGATCGTCCGCGCCCCGGTGTTTTGCACCACGTGTCCAAATCTGGCGACGAGATTTACACGGTTCGCGCGGGCACCCAGCGTCAGATGGATGTTTTCACCATCCGCAAGCTCTGTGACATTGGCGACGAGTTCGCTGATGGTCATGTGCGCTTCACCACCCGCTCCAACATCGAGTACATGGTGGCGGACGAGGCCAAGGTTCAGCCGCTGATCGACAAGCTGGGTGAAGAAGGCTTCCCTGTGGGCGGCACCGGGGCGTCGGTTTCGATGATCTCGCACACCCAAGGTTGGTTGCACTGCGATATTCCGGGCACGGATGCCTCGGGTGTGGTTAAGGGCCTGATGGACATGTTGCATGAGGAATTCATCAACGAGCACATGCCAAACCGCGTGCGTATCACCACGTCCTGCTGTCAAATCAACTGTGGCGGGCAGGGCGATATTGCGGTGAATGTGCAATACACCAAACCGCCGAAAATCAACCATGATCTGGTTGCCAACGTCTGTGAGCGTCCTGCCGTTGTCGCCCGTTGCCCTGTGGCGGCTATTCGCCCTGCGATGGTTGACGGCAAAGCAACGCTGGAGATTGACGAGAAGAAATGCGTCTGTTGTGGCGCCTGTTACCCACCATGCCCGCCGATGCAAATCAACGGCGCGGATTCGACCAAGATTGCGATCTGGGTTGGCGGCAAGCACTCCAACGCACGCTCCAAGCCGACATTCCACAAGCTGGCGGTCGCCAATTTGCCCAACAACGCGCCGCATTGGCCCGAAGTGAACGCTGTCGTAAAGCGCATCATTCAGGCCTATAAATCCGACGCAAAGCATTGGGAGCGGATGGGCGAATGGATCGAGCGTATCGGTTGGAGCCGGTTCTTTGAGATGACCGATCTGGCGTTTACCAAGCACCATTTGGACACATGGACTGGCGCGCGCAAGACCATGAACCAATCCGCACATATCCACTTTTAGGGGGTGATGATTTGAAATTTGGTATCGTCGTCAGCGAAGGCCCGTATACGCACCAAGCCTCTGATACGGCTTATAATTTCGTCACCGCAGCACTGGCTGCCGGGCACGAGGTTCCGCGTGTGTTTTTCTATCACGACGGGGTGAATGTGGGCACGCGCCTATCAATCCCGCCGCAGGATGAACGCAATATTCAGCAACAGTGGTCAGCCTTGGCTGCCGAGCATGGCACCGATCTGGTGATCTGTATCGCGGCCGCTCAGCGCCGTGGGTTGTTGGACCAAAACGAGGCGGATCGCCAAGGCAAAGACGCCAGCAACATCGCCGAGGGGTTTCGGATTTCCGGCCTTGGACAACTGATTGAAATGGGCATCGAGACAGACCGTCTGATGACATTTGGGGACTAGGGGAAAAACATGGAAGATGGTGTTAAAAAATTCCTCTACGTAAATCGCAAAGCGCCCTATGGCACGATTTACGCGTTGGAAAGTCTGGAAGTTGTGCTGATTGGCGCGGCGTTTGACCAAGACGTGAGCCTGGCATTTTTGGATGACGGGGTGTTTCAATTGGTGAAATCCCAAGACACGAAAGACATTGGTGTGAAGAACTTTTCGCCGACATTCCGTGCGCTTGGGGATTACGAGGTCACCAAGCTGTTTGTTGAAAAAGAGTCGCTGGATGAGCGCGGACTGACGGCAGACGATCTGCAGGAAATCATGTGGGAGGACGAAGATGAGGATTACGCTGAAAAACCGTCTATCCGCATCATCAGCCGCACGGAAATGGCCGATGTGATGTCCGACCAAGACGTAATCTTGAGCTTTTAGGGGGCTTAAATGGCAACTTTACACACAGTTAACAAATCACCCTTTGCGACGCAGACTTTGCTAAGCTGTCTGGGGCACGCCAAAGCGGGTGATACGGTTTTGATGATCGAGGACGGCGTTTATGGCGCGGCCTCAAACACCGGATTGGCCGACGCGATGGTTGGCATGGGCGGGGCGGTGACGCTGGCCGTTCTGGCCCCTGACCTAAAAGCTCGCGGCATCGACGAGGGACGTCTGCTATCAGGTGTAAAAACCGTTGATTACGCCGGATTTGTCGAACTGGCGGCCACGCATGATCGCACGCAAAACTGGCTTTGATAAACGACCGAACTGAAACAAACAGATCAACCGAAGGAAACGAAAATGTCATATGAACTAGATGGGCAAGAGATTGCTACAGACGAAGAAGGCTACATCACAAACCTGTCCGAGTGGACACCTGAATTGGGCGCTGTGATCGCCAAAGCCGAAGAAGTCGAGATGGACGAAGAACACTGGGCTGTGGTTAACTTTCTGCGTGACTACTACGAGGAATACCAAATCGCTCCTGCTGTGCGTGTTTTGATCAAATCGATCAAAAAATCCATGGGTCCAGAAGTTGGCAACAACAAATACATGTATGAGTTGTTCCCCTATGGTCCAGCCAAGCAAGCCTGTAAAATCGCAGGTCTGCCAAAGCCAACTGGCTGCGTATAAACCAAGATACCCCCCTGAAATAAAATACAAAATCAGGGGGGCGTTGTCTGGGAGGACTTCAAGTGTTGTCAACGCTTTATGCAGTTCTGTTCTATGTGGCCACGATTTTCATGATCGTTGGGACCGCAATGAAGGTGTTAAAATACGCCCGCACGCCAGCCCCCTTGAAAATCCCGGTTTCCCCTGCACCCCGTACCAAAAAGGGCGTCTGGTTTCGGATGTTCAAAGAAGTTGCGTTCTTTCAAAGCCTGTTCAAATCCAACAAATGGATCTGGATTTTCGCAGTCTTGTTCCATGCCGGCATGTTGCTGGTCGTGCTGCGCCACATTCGCTATTTTACCCAGCCGGTTTGGGGGTGGGTCGAGCTGATCCAACCGATCGGTGTTTACGCCTCATTTGCGATGTTGATCGGCCTGCTTGGCCTGTTGATCCGTCGCATTGTGGTGCCGCGCATCCGCTATATTTCTGACCCGTCCGATTATCTGATGTTGATCCTGTTCTTGGGCATTGTGATCACTGGCATGGGCATGAAGTTCGTGATGCCGGTCGATATATTGGCCGTGAAACAGTTCTTTTTGGGCCTGATGCGGTTCCAGATTAACGAGCTGCCTGCCAGCCCCGCCATTCTGACCCATCTGGGATTGGTCGCCGTCTTGATGATCATCTTCCCGATCTCCAAATTGATGCACGCACCGGGTGTTTTCTTTGCCCCATCGCGTACCCAAGTCGACAATGCCCGTGAGTTTAGGCACCTGTCGGCGTGGGCCAATCAGTTGCCACCGTTGCCTGAAGGCATCCCCGAAGAAGGAGACGTCTAAGATGGCACCGAAAGATGAAGTCCCTGTAATCACCTCAAATTCGATTGATGACGCGTTCAAAATTCCCAAGCTGGAATGTGGCGCGATGGCGGACAGCAATACCTTTGCCGCCGCCCCCGAACACAACGAGCCATTGGGCTTTCCTGGCGAGTTGATCGACAACTGGCAAGAGGTTGCGATCGCCAAAATGGGCGAGTTGGCCGAAAAGAACCGGGCCTTTCAGGTCTATCTGGATGCCTGCGTGAAATGCGGCGCCTGTACCGATAAATGCCACTATTTTCTGGGCACATCTGATCCGAAAAACATGCCGGTTGCACGGCAAGATTTACTGCGTTCAGTCTATCGGCGGTATTATACATTTGCGGGCAAATATTTCCCATGGCTGGTTGGTGCGCGTGATTTAACCCGCGAAGTCTTGGACGAATGGTATACCTATTACCACCAATGTTCGCAGTGCCGCCGGTGTTCAGTTTCCTGCCCCTATGGCATTGATACCGCAGAAATTTCCATGGCCGCGCGTGAAATTCTGGACACGGTTGGTATGGGACAGAAATACTGCAACGAGATCATTACCAAGCTGAAAAAGACGGGTAACAATCTGGGTCTGAACCCCAAGGCCCTTAGGGCCACGCTGGAAGATCTAGAGGAAGATCTGGAAGACGAAACAGGCATTCCTGTCCGTTTGCCACTGGATGAAAAAGGCGCTGATATCCTTTTGATAACGCCCTCGGCTGACTTTTTCGCAGAACCTCACATCGATGGTTTGTTGGGCTATGCAAAAGTGTTCCACGCGGCTGGTGTGAGTTGGACGATCAGCTCTTACGCCTCCGAGGCTGCGAACTTCGGGATGTTCATCGGCTCCTATGAGAACATGCGCGAGGTGTCGTGGCGCATCCGCCAAGCGGCCAAGGACTTGGGCGTTAAGCGGATCGTGTTTGGTGAATGTGGTCATGCGTGGCGGGTGGGTTATTCGTTCTTGAATACGCTGGCGGGCCCGTTTGATTTTCTGGATCAAAACTATCCGATCCCTCAGCACATCATGGAGTTTACCAGTGACGCCATTGATGATGGCATTTTGAAAATCGACAAATCCAAGAACGACGAATTTGTGATGACCTATCACGACAGTTGTAACGTGGCTCGCGGCTCGGCCATGGGGCGCAAAGAGGGCGGGCAGTTCGACCTGCCGCGCAAAGTTTTGCAATCTGTGTGCAACAATTACCACGACATGGATCGCGACACGATCCGCGAGAATACGTTTTGTTGTGGTGGCGGTGGCGGGTTGCTGACAGACGATTTGATGGACCTGCGCATCAAGGGGGCTAAGCCCCGAATGACAGCACTGCAACAGGTGACGGCCGATCACGGCGTGACCCATATGGCGGCGATTTGTGCCATTTGTAAAACCCAGTTTTCCAAGGTGATGCCCAAATACGGCTATGAAATGGACAACATAATGTCGGTGCACCAACTGGTCGCCAATGCCGTCGTTCTGGACGGTCAAGAAACAGATGATGATGACGCAGCGCCGCAAGCTGCTGCAACGGAGGAGACATAAGATGGACGGTCAACAAAACTCATACCGGCGCTATGAAGACGGCGAAACCGAAGCAGATTTTGATCTGGAAGACAAAATTTTTGTTCAGGACACGTCCTATAAGTGTCCGACATACATCAATAAAACGCCACCTTGTCAGGGGTCTTGCCCGTCGGGTCATGAAATCCGTGGCTGGCTGGCAATTGCGCGCGGCATGGACAAGCCCGTGGATGAAGATATGGCGTGGCAGGAATATGCGTTTGAGCGCATGATCAGCGCCAACCCGTTTCCAGCCACTATGGGCCGCGTTTGTCCGGCCCCTTGCGAGGCGGGTTGTAACCGCAATGAAGTCGATGACTATGTCGGCATCAACGCGGTAGAGCAATATGTCGGTGACTGGGCCAACGAAAATGGTGTGACCGCGCCTGAAGCAGGGGCTGACACGGGCCGTAAAATTGCGGTGATCGGTGGCGGACCTGCCGGCCTTGCGGCGGCATTTTTCCTGCGCAAAGACGGTCATGCGGTGACCTTGTTTGAAGAACACAGCGAGCTGGGTGGTATGATGCGTTACGGCATTCCGGGCTACCGGACGCCGCGCGACATGTTGGACAAGGAAATTGGTCGTATCACCGCGATGGGCGTCGACGTGCGCTGTAACACCCGCGTTGGTACGGATGTTTCGGTGGATGAACTGGATAAGGCATTTGATGCCGTGTTCTGGGCGTTGGGCGCGCAAAACGGACGTGGCCTGCCGCTGGACGGTTGGGACGCGGCGGACAATTGCATCAACGGTGTCGATTTCCTGGACGCCTTTAACCAAGGTTACGTTCTGGGCACCGCGAAGAAAGTTATCGTGGTTGGTGGGGGGGATACCTCAATCGACGTGGCCTCGATTGCGCGTCGTCTGGGCAATATCAGCGACACAGGCCAAGACGATGCCACTGATTTCCTTGGCCATGACGTTGCCGGATCATTGGTGCGTGACGGTATGGAAGCCACGCTGACGTCCTTGTTCCCGATTGAAAAGATGACGGCGGCCGAACATGAGCGTGAAGACGCGCTGCGTGAGGGTGTGGACATCAAAGGCGGGGTTATGCCGCTTGAGTTGATCGTTGACGAGAACGGTTTGGCGACGGGCATGAAAATGTGCGAATGCGTCATGAAGGGCAATACACCCGAAGCTGTTGAGGGCACAGAATTTGTGTTGGAGGCCGACATCATTATCTCGGCCATTGGCCAGTTTGGCGATTTCACCGGGATGGAAGATTTCGACAACGGGCGCGGCTCAATGACGGTGGATGGCACCTATGCGGTTGCGGATCGCGAAGGGCATTTCGCAGGGGGCGACATTTTGAAACCCCACCTGTTGACCACCGCGATTGGTCATGGCCGCATTGCCGCCGAAGCGATCACTGATTTTCTAGATGATGGCGAAGTTGAAAAACGCCCTTCGGTGGATGTGCATCACTTCAACCTGCTTGAAGAACTAAAGCAACGCGGTCAGTCGCCGTCGGCCTATGACCATGTGCAAGATAGCGGTACGGATCAGGCGGAATACGCGGTTCACAACTATGAAGATCGCTCAAATTCGCAAATCATCAAGCACACGGAACTGTTCAAAGGCCACTTTGATTTCGTGCCTCGTGAAGTGCGCGACGAGGTGCATATTGGGGCCGACGAAGTGCTGGGCAACTTTGAAGAACGCATCATCGCTTATTCCGAAGAGCAGGCCCAAAAAGAGGGCGAGCGCTGCATGTCCTGCGGCATGTGTTTTGAGTGTGACAACTGTGTGATCTATTGCCCGCAAGATGCTGTTTTTCGGGTCAAGAAATCGGATCGCACCGTCGGGCGCTATGTGGAAACGGACTACAACAAATGTATTGGTTGCCACATCTGTGCCGATGTTTGCCCAACAGGATTTATCAAAATGGGTCTTGGAGCATAAAATGAAGCGGCTCATGGCATTCCTTGTGATCGTGTTTGTCGCAACTGGCGGCGGGGCATTTGCGGGGTCTTTGTACCCTGAAATTCCCAAAGCTGTTGGTGCGGCACATCCCGAAGGGAGCGCGTTCATGCGGATCAACCATATGAAATTGCTGCGCCATGATCGCGATGAGACCATGCGCTTGGGCAATCGTGACACGCAGTATTCCCTAAAGGAATGTGTGGCGTGCCATGCGGTGATGGGGCCGGATGCCCTGCCGATTTCGGTTAAGGAAGAAGGGCATTTTTGCCGGAGCTGCCACGAGTACGCGGCAGTAAAGGTTGATTGTTTTCAATGCCATAACTCAAAACCGGATGCAGGGTTTACGGCACTTTTGGCGCAGTCCCCTGCGGCCAGCTCCGATGACATCGCAGCCTATTTGGACGGGGTGACGCAATGAAATTACCGGCATTGAACAATGAGGCTGTGCGCCCCGCCGAAATGAACAGGCGCGATTTTTTCAAGTCAGGCGCGGCCGTTGCCTCGGTGACCTTGGCGCCGGGTGTGACGCTGATGGCGTTCGGGGGCGAGGCCAACGCAACAGCGGACGCCGACAAGCGTTGGGGCATGTTGATCGACGTGAACAAATGCGCCACGGATTGCAACGCTTGCGTGACCGCCTGTTCCACCGAAAACGGCTGGAAGATGGACGGCAATCCCGAGACTGATGCGCAATGGATCCGCAAGATTGACCTGACCCACAAAGAAACGGGGCGCGAGGCGTCCTTGCCAATGATGTGCCAACATTGCGAAGAGCCACCTTGCGTGGATGTCTGTCCGACGGGGGCCTCGTTCAAGCGGGCCGATGGTATCGTTTTGGTCGACAAACACACCTGCATTGGTTGTCGTTATTGCATGATGGCGTGCCCGTTCAAGGCGCGCTCGTTTGTGCATGAAGATGTCGAAGACCAAGCCGCCCATGCGCCGCGTGGCAAGGGCACGGTCGAGAGCTGTACGCTTTGCGTGCACCGCGTTGATGAGGGCGGGGTTCCGGCTTGTGTGGAGTCTTGTTCGGCCACGGGTCACGGGGCGATGATGTTTGGCGATCTGAATGATCCGGCCAGCGACATTGCCCTCGCGTTAAAGAATTATGCCTCGATCGGGTTGAGGGACGATCTGCGGCTAAACCCCGGTGTTCGTTACACGAACCTCTAAGACATAGGAGTCTGACACATGGATCGCACTGTCTATCGTGAAGTGAAACCAACGCCCGCCATTTGGATGGTTGGGGTGTTGATGGCGGTGTTTGTCGCAGCGGCGGGGCTGGCGGTTCTTTATGTAGAGCACCACGGACATGTTGTCACCGGCATGAACAACCAGATCGTTTGGGGCCTGCCACATGTGTTTGCGATTTTCCTGATCGTTGCGGCCTCGGGCGCGCTAAATGTAGCGTCGATTGCGTCTGTTTTCGGCAAGATCGAAAACAAACCGATGGCGCGCTATTCTGGCCTGTTGTCGATGGCGTTGCTGGCAGGGGGACTGGCCGTTTTGGTGCTGGACCTTGGGCGGCCTGATCGGTTGATTGTGGCGATGACGACCTATAATTTCACCTCCATATTTGCATGGAACATTCTGCTATATAACGGATTTTTCGTCGTCGTGGGGGCGTATTTGTTCGTGCAAATGGCCCGCAATGTCGCGCCCGAAATGGTCCGGATCGTTGGTACAGCGGCTTTCGTGTGGCGGTTGGCGTTGACGACCGGTACTGGGTCGATCTTTGGCTGGCTGGTGGCGCGCCCTGGGTATGATGCGGCCATCATGGCGCCGCTGTTTATCATCATGTCGTTCTCCTTCGGGTTGGCGTTTTTCATTCTGGTTCTGGGCACCACGTTCCCGTTGACTGGCCGGTTTTTGGGCGACAACCTGATCAAACGCTTGGGGCGTTTGCTGGGGGTGTTCGCGGTGGCGGTGTTGTATTTCACAGCGGTGCGTCACCTGACAAATCTATATGCCGCCGAGCATGGTGATTTTGAGCGGTTCATTCTGTTTGGTGACACCCTGTTCACGCCGTTGTTCTGGATCGGGCAGGTGTTGATCGGCGGCGTTATCCCGGCAGCGATGTTGCTGCGCCACGCCGAGAAAACCAGCAAGGCGCAGGTGTTGATTGCGTCCGTATTGATTATTTTCGGTGGCTTGGCACATCTCTATGGCATCATCATCGGGGGGCAGGCTTTCCCGTTGGAAATTTTCCCAGCCTATGAGGTCAGCAGCAGCTTTGCGGATGGCGTGATTAACAGCTATTCGCCTAGCATCTATGAGTGGGCTTTGGGGCTGGGTGGTGTGGCGCTGGCGGTATTGATCGCAGGCATGGGTGTTGTGGCGTTGCGCATTTTGCCAATGTCGCTGTCTGATGCCGAAGTTGACCCTACCGAACCGGATTTTTGAACCTGTTAGGGGCTTAGGCTATGGCACGCTTCATGATCGCAGGGGCGCATAAGTCTTCGGGCAAAACTGTGGTCAGCACGGGGTTGGCTGCCGCACTGAGTGAACAGGGCGGTACGGTACAATGCTTCAAAAAGGGACCGGATTATATTGATCCGATGTGGCTGTCGTCGGCCTCTGGTCGGCCCTGCTACAATCTAGATTTCAACACTATGCCAGCACCTGAGTTTACGGCACTGATGTGTGACCGGTCACGCGGTGCAGATATTGCGATGATCGAGGCCAATAAGGGGCTGTATGACGGGGTCGAACTGGATGGCAGTGACGCCAATTCGGCACTGGCCAAGCTGACGAAAACGCCTGTGGTTTTGGTGATCGACACCACTGGTATGACCCGCGGTATTGCGCCGTTGTTACAGGGGTATTTGACGTTTGATGACGTGAATATTGCGGGCTTGATCCTGAACAAGGTCGGTGGGCCGCGTCATGAGGACAAGCTGCGGGCGGCGGTCGAAGCCTATACGGAGATTCCGGTTATTGGGGCGATCGGGCGCAATGCAGCGCTGGATATTGGCGAGCGGCATTTGGGACTGACAACGCCGGCGGAAACATCGCAACTGGATGCCAAGATCGCTGAAATTGCGCGGATTGTGGGCGGGCAGGTGGATTTGGAACTGCTGAAGAGAATCGCGGCCTCGGCGCCTGCGCTGGATGTGACATCTCAGGCGCCGGTTGTCACGCGGTTTGAAGGGGTGCGGATCGGCTATGCACGGGATCAGGCGTTTGGGTTTTATTATGCCGATGATCTAGAGGCATTTGCGGCGCTAGGTGCGGAGCTGGTGCCGTTCAACACGCTGTCGGATCAGAACTTGCCTGACGTTGACGGGCTGTTTTTGGGCGGTGGATTTCCAGAAACACAAATGGCGGCATTGTCGGGGAACACCGCATTGCGTGGACAGATTAAACAACAGGTGGCGGCAGGGATGCCGATTTACGCGGAATGCGGTGGGTTGATGTATCTGTGCCGCAGTATGGCGTGGCATGGCGAGGTCTATGACATGTGTGATGTGGTTGGCGCAGATGCGGTGATGTGCGCCCGCCCGCAGGGGCGGGGGTTGGTGCAATACACCACCACGCCGGACCATATTTGGGCGTCGCGCAGCGGTGTGGCCAAGGCGCATGAGTTTCACTACGCAAGGTTGGACAATGTGGCCGTGGATACAAAATTTGGCCGCGCCTTATGTCGTGGCCACGGTATTGACGGTGCGCATGACGGGATTGTGACGGGTAATGTTTTGGCTGGGTTTTGCCATCAGCGAAACAGTCAAGGTAACCCGTGGGTGGCCCGGTTTTTGGATTTTGTGCAAGGTGTGAAGGTGGCTCATCAAGCCTGACAGCTTTCTTCGCCATGAGCGGAGAACCAAGTTAGGGATGACATACGGACATCCAAAAGAAAAGCCCCGCGGTTAACGCAGGGCTTTCCAAACTTTGCATTGAATGCAAATACTTAAGAGCGTTTGATCTCAAACAGATAGATGTCACCCTCGGAAGACGAGCTGAGAAGCTCATTGCCGGTGTGAGTGCAAAATGCTGCAAAATCGGCCACTGATCCCGGATCGGTCGAGCGGATTTTCAACGTATCGCCAGCATCCATACCTTTGAGTGCTTTCTTTGCTTTCAAGATTGGCAGCGGACAGTTCAGACCTTCTGCGTTCAGTTCATGTTCAGCCATAAGTACCTCTTTTGTGTTGGTGGTTGTTGTTTAGATAAACAGATTGATGTCGGATTTGGCCGCCGTTTCCATATAGGTTGCCGCGCCGCCCAACTCGATGCCGTCAATCATGTCTTCTGCTTTATACTCAAACAGATCCAGTGTCATCTGGCAGGCGATCATACGGATTTCCAAATCAACCGAGGCCTCGCGCAGATCCTCGATCGAGGCAACGCCCTTTTGCTTCATCAGGTTTTTCATCATCTTGCCAGCCGCGCCACCAACACCCGGCATCACCGCCAAAAGGTTTGGCATTGCCATGTGGCCGCCCATGATCGGCATTTCCATTGCGGGGTTGCCCAATGGCGAAAACTTCATGTTCAATTTCTTTTTCAACAAGGGCAGACCGTAAAAGGTGAAGAACATCGTCACCTTCATATCCATGGCTGCTGCGGTTGTCGCCAAAATAAACGGGGGATAAGCCCAGTCGAGCGACCCTTTGGTCACGATGATCGACATGCTCTTGGCATTGTCTGTGCTGTCATCTAGCATTTTTCATTCCTCCCGTTCATGCGTCACTTGTATTGCGATAATTGAATGTATATTGGAGCAAATGTCAAGTCACAGCCTTGTGCGCATTGGTATAATAACTAAGTCGTTGAAGGATAACGGTTCTGGCGGGCAGCTGTTTTCAATGGCCGCAAGGAGATGGTGATCCGCGGGTTGAGCGGCGGCATGGCTTGCCCTATGTCGCTGTTTAGTTTTTTGGCTTTACCTCATCATTCCATCGGTCCAACAGGCGCTGCCGGGTACCTGTCGCGCCAAAGGTGGCAAAGTCGTAATCAATCAGTTTGATCGACCCAAGGTCGGGCGCCTCGGGCGGGACGGTCGCGTTGGAGTTGGAGGGCAGGTTGAACGTGTCCACCTCTGCCCCGCGTGATTGGGCGGCCGCGCTGATCACAAATCCAACCCATTCTTTAGCTTCCTCAAGGTTTTGAGTCCCCTGAATGATACTGACACCGCCAACCTCGTATCCCGTGCCTTCGCAGGGCGCGACGATCTTTAGCGGAAAACCTGCTTTGGCCAATTTGATCATATCATGCATGAACCCGACCGAGATGCCGATCTCGCCCAGGGCGGCGGCCTTTGAGGGGGCCGAGCCGGAACTGGTGTAGGTGTTCACATTCTCGCCGATTTCGGCCAACAAACCAAAGGCTTCGTCTTCGCCGAACACCTGCACGAATGTGGCCAGTTGAGTGTAGCCGGTGCCCGAGGAGTTTGGATTGGCCAGTTGGATTTCACCCCGGTAGTCAGGGTTGGTCAGGTCTTTCCAACAGGCGGGTAAGGCGACTCCCTTTTCTTTTAGAACATCGGCGTTATAGGCGATGCCCAAGGCCCCGGCATGGGTGCCAATGGTTTTGCCATCCGAGAGGTCGCTGAGATTGATGGCCCAGCCCAGCAATTCGGAGATGTCCAGACCAGAGGCTTGGGTCAGGCCTTCGGTGGCGGCGATCAGATGTGGTTCCCCGGTGCCGCCCCACCATACGTCAATCATTGGATTGCCGGCTTGGGCGCGCACCTGTGCCAGCGTTTCGCCGGTCGACATGCGGACCATCTTGACGCTGTTGCCTGTGGCTTGCTCAAAGGCGTTGACCATCAGGTCGCACCAAGATTGCTGATTGCTGCAAATGACAGTCAACCCATCCGCAAATGCGCTGCCTGTTGCAAACACAGTGACCAACGCTGTGCTGAGTAAGGGGCGTTTTTTTAACATGTTCTCCCAGTTGTTTTGCGCCAAAGACGGGCGGTTTTGCGAAATTTGCACATCGCCCAAATGTAATCTAGCGGGTTGCCACGCTTGTCGAATATCAGGTTTTAAGTCGAGTTTTGAATCTGTTTCCTGATCTGCAATTGCTTTGAATCTTGCAGTTTCGTGCAGGTTGGTCAATTAAAACGAGATTTTCGTCTGTAATATGTGCAAGACTGCGGAGGGAGCCTGACAAGAAGTGGTTGGTGATGAATACGAAAGACCTTGCCAGCAAGATTGCTAAAATTGCGATCATTGATGACGATCCGGACGTGCGTTTGGCACTAAAAGCATTGTTGCAGGAGAACGGATTTGAACCACTGCCAATGGAGGGCAGCCGCGATTTCTTTGCGCTTGGGGATCGACCTGATGTTGACTTGGCGCTGATAGATTTGCGCCTGAGTGGGGAAAGCGGGCTGACACTGGCAATCCACATTCGCGAACATTTAGACCTGCCGATTGTGATGCTGACCGGCGTCGGAGACGAGGGCGACAAAATTGTCGGACTCGAGGCGGGGGCGGATGATTACCTGATGAAACCCTTCAACCCGCGCGAATTGCTGGCGCGGATACGCGCTGTTCTACGCCGCTCTGGCAAGGCACAGGGTGGGCCTGAGCCGGTTCCGGTAGACCATGACACCATCAAATTTGGCGACAAGATCCTTGATCGTACCCGGCGCGAATTGTTTGACCACACAGGTGTGGAAATCCCATTGACCAATGGCGAGTATCGTTTGCTAGAGGTGTTTCTGCGCAAGCCCGACGAAATCATCCCGCGTGAAGAATTGTTGACGCAGTTGGGCAGTGACCTTTCGCATTACGTAGACCGCACAATTGATGTGCTGATCCTGCGTTTGCGGCGCAAAATCGAGACGGTGCCGTCAAAACCCGTGCATCTGCAAACCCGGCGCGGGTTGGGGTATATTTTTGTGCAAGCCCCTGAGGGTATTGCGAAAAGCTTAAGCTCATAATGCGCTGGCTGGCGCCCCCTGATATCCGTCAGCGTCTTTGGATTGCCTTTGCATTGCTGGCGGCGTCAACCATCTTTGTTGGTGGCATTGCGTGGTATGCGTTAGACCGTGCAGGCAATCGGCTGGAGGCGTTACACAATCAAACCTTGATCCAAGTGGCACGTGCTCTTAGCCTTTCAAAACAATCCTCGGACATTGCTACCACGGCGCCGTTCTTGCTGAATTTGAAGTCATCCTATCTAATCAAACGCGAAGGCCGCTTGTTGCAAGACGTGTTGGTGCCTGTTCTTGCCGCATGGCCGACCAGTGAGGCAGGCCCGAAATCGCCCTTCTATGTTTTGGAGCAAGAAATTGCCTCGACCGCTTTGCTGATGAAAATGGCCGTTTCTGATCTGGTTGAAGCGGTAGAGTATCTGAATGTTGAGCGCGACGCTTCCCAATTGCTGAACAACAGGCTGTCCCAGTTCGAAGGGCGGTTCTATCTCCTTGCCACCGATCAGGCGTTGGGTGTGTTTGAGCGACGCAACTGGCTGTCGCTGCACGGGATGACGAACGAGTTGGTTGGTGCCGGATTTGCAGAGAATCTGCTTGGCGTTGGCGAGCATCGGCGCAATTTCCAACAGATACGCCGGACGTTTGAGCTTAAGGGGGCAAGGCAGGCTCAAGTGGATTTTTATCAGGAGCTTGAGGGCATATCGGCTGGCGACACAGGGTTGTTTGCGGTGCGCCGTCGCGAAATATCGCATCAGATCGAGAGCCAAAACGCACTTCTTCGGATCCAGTCCCACGCCAGCACGATCAGCCAGATTTCGGCGCAATTTGCCAATGGGGCCGAGGATTATTTGTCTCTGGAACGCTTGGAAACATCGACTTCGATTGATTTTGCCAAGGCCACGATCCTTGTTGTTGGCGTCGGGGTCGTAACGATCGCGTTGCTGGCCTCGGTTTTTGTGTCGGGCTATGTGACCAGCAATATCAAGCGGATATCGGATGCAATGCTGCGCCTTGCTCAGGGCGATCGCAGCATTCGTTTGCAAAACAAGCCGCTGGCAGAGGGTGAAATTGGCAACCTGAACCATTCCTTTCGGGTGTTTTTAGCCACCACCCTGCGCCTTGATCGTTCAAATCGGCTGTTGCATCAGAAAAACGTGCTGTTTGAAGAAACGTTCGAAAACATTTCAGAAGGTGTCGCGATCACCAGCAATACGGGGCATTTGACGGCCGCCAACCCCAAATTTTCATCGGTGTTGAGGCTGGATGCGGCGCTTTTGGCGGACAAACCGACGATCTGTGATTTGTTAGAAGATACTGATTTTGCCGTGCAGGCGCTTGAGGCTGGTATTGACGCCAATTTTGACGGGTTTACAGAACTAGAGAGCGCACAAGGCCAGAGTCTTGAAATTCGTTGCTCGCGTCTGCCCGATGGTGGCGGGATCTGGCTGTTTTCTGACGCCACCGAACGACGCGAAATGGAAAGCCGTTTGCGCCAAATCCAGCATATCGAGAGCCTTGGCAAGGTGACGGGCGAAGTGGCGCATGATTTCGGTAATGTGCTTTCGGCGATCTCGGCCAACATCCATTTGTTGCAAACGGGCAGCCGTAAGGTTTCACCAAAAATCTTGTTGCAGCGGGTGTCGAATGCGGCGGACTTGGGAACATCGCTAACCCAACGCCTGCTAACTTTTGCGCGAAAACAAAGCCTGGTGCCCGAGGTTGTCGAGTTGAACGAGCTGGTTAACGGCCTGACCGATCTGGTGAGTATTGGCCTTAACCCCAAAGTGGAATTGCGCGCTGATACGACGGCTCAAAAGCTTTACGTCCGGGTTGACCCCGGCCAACTTGAAAGCGCCATCCTCAACCTGTGTCTGAACGCCAACCATGCGATTGAAGGCGAAGGTTCCATTTGGATTTTGGTTACCAAATTCAGTGACATGACTGCCCGTATCGCCATTACCGATACGGGCTGTGGGATGGACGACGCGGTGGTCGCACGTTCGCTTGAGCCGTTCTTTACGGCGCGCAAAGACGGGCAGGGCACGGGGCTTGGGCTGTCGATGGTTTACGGCTTTATCAAACAAACCGGTGGTGACATTCAGGTCAGCAGCAAAGTGGGCCAAGGCACAACGGTAACCTTGTCGCTGCCGCTATCGCAAAACCAGACAGACCCCTTGCCAATCCGCTCAATGGGAACGGCTTTGTTGGTCGAAGATGATCCCGTCGCGCTGAACATCGCATCGCGACAGCTGGCCGGGATGGGGTATCACGTGTTAGAGGCCGCGACATTTTCCGAAGCTGAAAAAACGCTTGCGGTTGGCCCTAAGCTGGATTTGGTGTTGACGGATCTGCATCTGGATCAAGGACATTCGGGCTGGACCATCGCGCGCAATTGTCTTGCACATTGTCCAACCACAAAGGTGATCGTCGCCTCCGGTCGGATGCCCGATACCCACCCTTATTCAGATGGACACGAGCCCCGCATCAGCTGCCTTGAAAAACCGCTCTCCCTTGAAGATTTACGCGCCGCTTTTGATCCACACGAGCCAATGTCTGCTGTCGGGGCGTAACCCCGCCTCTCATTGTTCTTCAAATATCCCCAAGCGGAGCGAAATGCGCCGCATGGCGCCCATCATAAAGCGCGCCGATAGGCGCTCCATGTGGTCAAGGCCGGCCACGAACCGCTTCCAAATGTGCCTTAAATTCTTCCGTTTGCATCAGTGCCTTGCAACGTTTGAGCCGCCCCGTTGTGTAGGCCCAAAAATCCTCGGCCGGATTGTCATCAGCAAACTGGATTAACCCCCAAAGTGTCCACAGCAGATCACACATCGCTTTGTAAATCACCATACGGCCAATCTGCGCGGTGCTCGGCTCTCCCCTGAAATAGGCGCGCAGCATTTCCATGTCTTGAGCGTCGTTAAACCCCGCTTCGACCGACAAATCGCCCAAGTCCCATAAGGGATCATTCATGCCGGAATATTCCCAATCAATGATCCACATCTCGGCTCCATCATCCAGAAAATTTTCGCATAAGGGGTCGCAATGACAAGGGGCCAACGGGGCGGGGTTGTCAGCCAGTGCTTGTTTCACCGGCTCAGCGGCTTTGACAACCTCGGCATAGCCATCTGGCAGGGCTGTGTCCTTACCCTCAAGGATTTTCAGATAGTCGTCAATCATTGCAAACAGCTCGAACCGAAACTGGAATTCTTCGCCTGATCGGTGCAGTTTGGCCAGCGCTACACCCGCCCGGGCGGGGCTTGCTTGGCGCTCTGAAAATAAGGGCGGTGTCATTGTCACAGCCTCGATGCAGCGGCTGATCATCACTCCGCTTTCGCCATTGGCCCATAAAACCTCGGGCGACACGCCAGCGCGATGCGCCGCCTGAGCATTGTGCAATTCCACGGCGCGGTCAATGTAGTCCTCGGTGCCCTCACCAGGGATGCGCACAATCAGAGTTTCTGATTTTGTTTCAATGCGGTAAACAAGGTTT
>Ga0209633_10001413_pt1 | contig 24715 bp, 26 predicted proteins | sample Cruoilmetagenom1_FD_187290 | JGI IMG/M metagenome (GOLD analysis project Ga0209633, IMG submission 187290) | Oil polluted marine microbial communities from Coal Oil Point, Santa Barbara, California, USA - Sample 1 (SPAdes) (version 2) | ecosystem: Environmental > Aquatic > Marine > Oil seeps ...
TTATATGCCAGAAAAAGTTGAAGATGACTTTTTAAGCTTCGGTAATAATAATGCAAAAAACTTATATTTGTTATTATTAGAAGATTTATAATATGAGAGAACTCTTTATTAGGGCTTTATCAGGATTGGTATACGCAAGTGTTATTATCGGTGGTATTTTATACGCTAAAGAATCATTCTATTTCATTTTTTATATTTTGATGATATTATGCCTTTACGAATTTAAGAATCTTATAAATTTAAGTTATAAATGGACCTTTATTGTAGCAAGTTTAATATATTTTAATTTCATTAATTTTCCTGATTTATCAGTTAAATATTTACATTTTTTATTAATCTCTAGTTTGTTTATTCCTTTAATCTATCAATTATTTAAGTCGAAAATTACACTGACATCAAGCAAATTAGGTCATTATTTTTTGGCATTGGCCTATATTGCCTTACCCTTTGCTACCTTAATACAAATTCCGTTTATTGACACTAATTATCATCCAAAAATTATTATTAGTATCTTTATTTTAATATGGATAAATGATACCTTTGCTTATTTAGTGGGTAGTACTATTGGTAGGACAAAATTATATGAAAAAGTATCTCCTAACAAAACTATTGAAGGTGCTTTAGGCGGGTTGATTTCTGGGTTAATTGGAGCGTATTTTATTTCATTTTATTGTACTAAAATTAGCCCTATGAATTGGTTTGCAATCGCTGTGATTGTTTCAATTTTTGGACTTTTAGGCGATTTAATAGAATCTAAATTTAAAAGAGAAGCAGGAGTTAAAGACAGCAGTAATTTTATACCGGGGCATGGTGGATTTCTTGATAGATTGGATAGTGTTATTTTTGCTGCCCCTTTTGTATATGTATATTTACATATTGTGACCTAATATTTTTATAGATGAAAAATAAAGTATCTTTTCGCAATTCGTTAACAATATTAAAGTATAAAACAAATGTTTCATAAAGAAGGATATAAAATAATAATAATTTCTATGTTATTCTTAGTTGGTGTGATTTTTATTACCGACTATTTTATTTATACTGAATGGTTAAGAAAATTGATCATGATTGTATTTTTAATACTATTTATATTAGTGCTTCAATTTTTTAGAAATCCTAAGCGGATAACTATAGAAAATGTAAATCATATTGTGGCTCCCGTTGATGGTAAAGTAGTCGTAATAGAAGAAGTTTTTGAGAAAGAATTTTTCAAGGACAAACGTAAGCAAATTTCAATATTTATGTCTCCTGTTAATGTTCATGTAACAAGATATCCTATTGGAGGAAAAGTAGTTTTTAGTAAATACCATCCAGGTAAATATTTAGTGGCTTGGCATCCTAAATCTTCAGAAGAAAATGAAAGAACCACTATTGTTGTTGAAAACACTTCAATAGGGCAAATTCTTTATAGACAAATTGCAGGTGCTATGGCAAGGCGTATTGTAAATTATGCCAAAAAAGGAGAACAGGCCAAACAAGGGTCAGATTCTGGTTTTATCAAATTCGGATCTAGAGTAGATGTTTTTATACCCGTAGATATGGTAGTAAACATATCTTTAAACGAAAAGGTTAAAGGAGGTGAAACTGTAATAGCATCATATAATGACAGAGCTTGATAAGAGATTTGAAATAGCTTTTGAAATGGCTTCAGCGATGACTGATAAAATTCCTCCTGATACTATGTTAAAGTTTTATGCTTATTATAAACAAGCCACCAGTGGAAAAAATTATACTAAACCTTCTGGCGAGAGTGAAATAAGAAATGCCTTTAAATTAAATGCTTGGTTTCAAATTAATTCATTGAGTACAGAAGAAGCCAAAAAAAAATATATTGAATTAGTAGAACAATTGACAAATAAAAAAATTAAATAATATGTGTTTTTTAAAAAAATTGCCCATTATTATATCCTTGTTATTCATAAGTATTGCCATCTTCTCTTGTAAAAAAGAAGTTAAAAAAATTCCTGCTCAATTTTCAATTGAGTCGAAAACCATTACGGCGAATTGGATAGGGTACAAAACAACTGATAAAATTGCTGTAAAAGGTGTGTTTAAAGAAATAAAAATTTTAAATATCAATAGTGATACTACAGCTGTTGGCACGCTGAATGGTACTCAATTTGAAATACCTGTGAGTAGTCTTTTCTCTGATAATACTGAAAGAGATACGAAATTAAAAGAGTTGTTTTTTGGGATAATGGATGCTACACTATCTTTAACCGGTACATTGAATTTAAATAAAGATGGTTCCGGTTCAATTGATTTAAAAATGAATGGTGTGCAACACAAAATAGCGATAACCCATGTTACTAGTGGTCAATTAGTTGAATTGCAAGGTAAAATGAATTTAGATGATTGGAATGCACAGCCATCAATTGCATCCTTAAGTAAGGCTTGCTTTGAACAACACAAAGGTGCTGATGGTGTAAGTAAAACTTGGAACGAAGTTGGTATAAGTGCCGCTATATATTTAAAAAAGAAATAAGAAAATATTTACCGTATTAACAAAATTAGATTTTTAAGAATTATATGAAAATAAATTTTTTATGTTTAACATTACTAGTCTCTTTATTGAGCTTCGGTCAAACTGATACTGATGTTTATCTTTTTGATTTAATTATTGGAGATAGTATTATTGTTGTTAACAATCCTATTAATATTTCTGATAATAAAGGTTATGATAATCAACCCTCATTTTTAAATGATGGTACAGGAATTTTATTTACTTCAACTCGTAATGAACAAACTGATATTGTTCTTTATAATATTGAGTCCAACTCTAAAGTTTGGTTGACGGATACTGAAGCAAATGAGTATTCTCCTTTGCATTCTCCTAATAAAAAATATTATTCAGTAGTGCGTTTAGAAAAAGATGGAAGTCAATTACTTTGGCTGTATCATTTTAATGGAAAAAAAGAAGAAATATTAATCGATAATTTGCATGTTGGTTATCAGGCTTGGCATAATAAAAAAATGATAGTCACTTTTGTTATTGATGATCCTTCATCTTTAGAAGTTTCCAATTTAAAATATAAGATTAAATATCCTATCGATAAAAACATAGGAAGGTCTATTGTTAAAATACCAAATACTGAATTAATGAGTATTATCAGACTAGAACACGATGAACCTGAAATATATTCTATAGATCCCGTTAATAGTGAAAAAAAATATATAGCAGATGCATTAGAGGACTCGCAAGATATAGCTTGGACACCAGATGGGACAATGATTATGGGCAAAAATGACAAATTGTATAAATTTAAACCAGAAGTTGATAAAGATTGGGTTGAGATTGCATCTTTAGCCCCATTTGGATTAACCGGAATTACGCGACTAACTGTAAGTCCTTTTGGTAATAAAATAGCTATAGTTGTTGATGAAGCAACAAAATAAATTAGCGTAATATGAAAAAAATTTATCTTTTTATACTTTTAGTTTCGGTTTCCTGCAGTCAGAAAGCTATTAAAGAAAGTTGGACTAAAAAGAAAGCTCCAGAAATATTCAAGGCTAGATTTGAAACAACCAAGGGGAATTTCGATATAGAATCTCATAGAGCATGGTCTCCTAAAGCTGTAGATAGACTGTATCAATTAATTACTACTAACTTTTATACGGATATTGCATTATTTAGAGTTGTTCCTAATTTTGTTGTTCAATTTGGCATCCATAATGATCCAACAATAAACACATCATGGGGCAAATATAAAATTCCTGATGAACCTGTTTTAAAAGGTAATTTAGAGGGTACAATTGCATTTGCAAGAAGTGGAAAAGAAACTAGAACTACTCAAATATTTATCAATTTAAAAAGTAATTCACCTAGATTAGATTCTATATTCTATGGTGAGGTTAAAGGTTTTCCAGTTATAGCTAAGGTAACCAAGGGAATGGATGTAGTTAAATCTTTTTATAATGGTTATGCTGAGAAGCCGTCGACTAAACAGGATTCAATTGAAAAATATGGCAATTCATATTTAAAAAATAACTTTCCTGAATTAGATTATATAAAAAAGGCGTATATTGTCAAATAATAATCACTCATAAAAGACCCCTAATTCTAATATATTATTTAGGCACGTTATCAAAAAAACATTCCGCAGCCAGAAAATGTAAACATTTTTTGAAAACTACGGAATGGGAATTAAATGCAATAAGATAACGTGCCTTCTTTAAGAAAAGTATAAGGAATTACAAAGCTTTTGCACATTTAACACAATTTGTTAAAAAAAAGCATTCTCAATTGACATTTTACATCAATTATATGAAAGTAGAAATATAAAAGTACATCTTACCTTCTGGAATAATTTGGCGATTCTTTAGTAATCATCACGTCATGAGGGTGACTTTCATTAATTCCTGAAGCCGTAATTTTTACAAATTTACCTGAAATCTTTAAAGTTTCAATATCTTTAGCACCACAATACCCCATACCAGCTCTTAGTCCACCAATAAACTGATGAATACTCTCATATAAATCACCTTTATAAGGAACACGTCCTACAATACCTTCCGGAACTAATTTTTTAATATCATCTTCCACATCTTGAAAATACCGATCCTTACTACCTTGTTTCATAGCTTCTACAGATCCCATACCGCGATATGATTTAAACTTCCGTCCTTCATATATTATAGTTTCTCCAGGAGATTCCTTAGTACCTGCTAATAATGAACCCAGCATAACACTGTCAGCACCAGCTGCTATCGCTTTTGGGATATCACCTGTATAACGAATTCCTCCATCTGCTATAACCGGAACTCCACTGCCTTCTATAGCTTGTGCGACTTCTAGGATGGCTGAAAATTGCGGAAAACCGACACCTGCAATTACTCTGGTTGTACAAATAGACCCGGGCCCAATACCTACTTTGACAGCATCTGCCCCTGCTTCAACCAAATATTTTGCAGCTTCAGCTGTTGCAATATTACCTACCACAACGTCAATGTTTTTAAATTTTTTTTTAATTTCTTTTAATACATTTACAACACCTTTTGTATGTCCGTGTGCAGTATCGATAATAATGGCATCTATACCTGCATTTATCAATGCTTCTGCTCTAGGTAAAGCATCTGAAGTAACCCCAATTGCCGCAGCAACACGTAACCTACCATAAGTGTCTTTATTTGCTATAGGTTTTTGAGTAAGTTTTGCAATATCTCTAAATGTAATTAATCCTACAAGCTTATAATTATCATCAACAACTGGCAATTTTTCAATTTTATTTTCTTGTAAAATTACCTCTGCTTGCGAAAGGGAAGTACCTGCACTTACGGTAACTAAATTTTTACTGGTCATTACTTCAGCAATATCACGATCAAAATTCTTTTCAAAACGTAAATCCCTATTGGTTACTATCCCTAAAAGCTTATTATAATCATCCACAATTGGAATACCTCCAATACCATATTCTCGCATACAATCTTGAGCATCTCCAACATTAGCCGTTATAGGTAAAGTTACCGGATCAATAATCATCCCAGATTCAGCACGCTTTACCTTTCTAACTTCTATGGCTTGTTGTTCAATAGACATATTTTTATGAAGAACACCAATACCTCCTTCTTGTGCCATTGCGATTGCCATGGCAGATTCTGTCACTGTATCCATAGCCGCAGATACAATAGGTACATTAATAGTGATATTTCTGGTAAATTTTGTTTGGATAATAACTTCTCTAGGAAGTACATCAGAGAATGCCGGTACTAATAGTACATCGTCATAAGTTAATCCTTCTCCAACAAATTTAGAACTGTGAGCTTTCATGAGGCAATTAGTTTAGAAAATAATTTTTATGTTATTTTAAATTAATTGCACGCGAATTTACGATATTTAATCGATTTGTTTAAATTAAATCAAGATTAATTATGTTTTCGAAGCAATTGAAAAAGAATTATAAGTATTGCCATTGAATAAGAAAAGGTCATAACAGCACCGGAAATCATTACTACATACTTTATCCATAAAACTCCATTCCACAAAAAATAAAGTCCTCCAAAAGTGAACAAGACCGAAAAAAATGGCTCTATCATCAAAAACAGTTTTAGAGCTCTTGGTAAATTCGTAATTGATAAGACCAATCCTACTAAAAAGAAAATTATTGACATTGATAAAATATGACTATGTACAATAGAAAGCATTTCTTTTGGTGATTTTTTAAATTTCATTACAAGGGCATCTTCATCATTTTCATTGCCTAAATAATTCTCTTCTATACCACCTGGTTGTATTGAAGTAGTTTCATTAACAAAAGACAGTCCCGTATAAAAACCTACACTTAAAACTATTAAAAAAGCACCAATTAATAATTTTATTTCTTTTGATAAGCTATATATGAGTCCGTTGAGTTGCATTAGATCGTATTATTTTTCTGGAGAATTTCTAAAGTACTAAATAAATTATTTACAGCAAGTGTCATAGATCTAGCAGAAATGGTAGCTCCTGATATGGCTATAATATCCTTTCCATATTTCAATTGATCAATAGCTGATTTTCCTACAAACTGTTTTAACCAACGTTTACTACTAATTTCACCACCATATTCTTCTCTATAAATTAATACTTTAGATTTTTTGATAATTAGCTGGTTATCTAACAAAACTAAATAGTCAAATTGAGCAGCTTTACTTGGAGCCTTATCTACAAAAGCATAACCAAATATAGAGTCATTTTGCTTGATTTTATAAAAATTATGACCAGTTATTTTTGTAATAAGTTTTTCATTTACATTTTCAGATACGCTTATAGATTCTAATGTAAACGATTCCATTTCAAAAGCCAATTTAATCTCTTTATCAACTTTCTTTTGAATATTTTTAGGCAGTTGAAATGATTGTAAGGTAAAAACAGTTAGGCTTAATATTAATACAATACTGTTCTTTATAACCTTCATTTAAAAAATATTATTAAAATTACTATTAAAACCACACCCCTATTCCAATATTTAACTGATTCTTTAATTCATTGCCTGCTAAGGCATTATCCTTAAACTGATAATCACCTTTTACAACCACTCCGGGTGCAATATGATAACTCAAACCGGTAGTAACGTCCATTCTATTATAGGCATCATTTTTACTTAAGCCACCCGTAGTTGAGGCATGAGTGTCATATTGTTCAACTCTAGTAAATGCTATCAATTTTTGTTTTTTGCTTAAGGGCAATACATTATATGCTCCTTCTAAATACCACCCTTGTAATGCACTTCCTAAATCTTTTCCGGTAAGATTGTTATATAAATTGGTATCTGACAATGAAGTATAAATAAATTGTCCTCTTGCTGTGAAACGTTTATAATTATAACGAGCATCAAAACCAACCATCACTATTCCTATTTGTGCACCTTCCACATTATTTAATTCATTTTCTGATTGTGTTTGACCAACATAACCAGATAGACCTAAACGAAGACCAAGAATGCCATAATAATCGAATTTTGCCGCAAACGTTGGACTACTTATTGTCGATTGGATTCCTTTTTGTCGGCCACTTCGTAAGCCGTTTGATCCTTTTAGCAATCCTTGAATTTCTCCATTTTCATCTAAAAAACTAGATTTAAATCCGTTAAATATGTAGGCTTGATACCCCAAATCTATACTACTAAAACGACCATTTATACCAAAGCCTATTTCACGCCAAGTAGTTGGAACAATCACATTATCTAAACTAGGTCTTTCATTGCCATTAAATGTAGTAGGTTCATGAAATTCATTAATAATACCCATAGGTACCAACATCAATCCTCCTCTTATATTAAAGTTTTCAGCAACATTGTAATTTACAAAAGCTTGCTCAACAAAAACCTCTTTAACATGTTCAAATTCAATTTCTGTTATAAATTGGACTTGTTCATTAAACTTATATCCAAAAAGGAGTACTAATCTTTGCACATCTATCTCTCCGTTCTCATTTTCGGGTTGATTATAGGTTATTTCACCATATCCACCTACGGTAACGCCACTATTAACATTGGTTGACATTAAGCGTTGAGCCCCATTTATTTGTTGATTTATTGAATCTTGAGTGGTTTGTGCATTCGTAATAGATACAACTAAGAGTAAGCTATAAAAGGATATAATTTGCCTCACTTTTTTTATTTAGACTGATTATAAATAAACATTAATAGTGGCAAATATAAAAACTAAAATAAAATACGCAAAGTTTATTTAGAATAATTTTAAATAAGAAAATTGGTAAAATCACCAATTGATTATAGCAAGACCTTTTTTTTGTAAGAATGTATTTGTTTTACTAAAATGTTTATTTCCAAACCAAAAACCACGATTAGCACTTAAAGGAGAAGGATGACCACAAGTTAAAACGCAATGTTTTTTACGATCTATTTTAGCTCCCTTTTTATTCGCATACCCACCCCATAATAAAAAAATAACATTTTCTTTCTGATTTGAGATTTGAGAAATAACGGCGTCCGTAAACTTTTCCCATCCCTTATTTTGATGTGAACCGGCTTGATGTGCTCTTACAGTTAATGTTGCATTCAGCAATAACACTCCTTGTTTGGCCCAATGTTCTAGACTACCTTTTGTAGGAATTGATTTGCCTAGATCCGTTTCAATTTCTTTGAATATATTCCGCAATGAAGGTGGTAAAGCTATATTATCATTCACTGAAAAACATAGACCGTTGGCTTGGCCTATACCGTGATAAGGATCTTGGCCTATAATTACAACTTTTAAATCATCTAATGAGCAAAAATTAAAAGCAGCAAAAATTTCTCTCTCTTCAGGATAACATGTTTGCTCTAAGTATTCTAATTTTACGAATGATACCAAGCTCTTAAAATATTCTTTATCGAATTCTTCAGATAGAATAGACTTCCAACTCGGGGAAATATTAACATTCATTCATAAATAGTTTAAATAATTAGAATAGCATTACTAACAACATCAAACAAAAAAAGATTATAATTTTAACTACTTTTGTCATTTCAAATATACTATTTTGAGTAGCACTATTACCAATAAAACATTGAAAGATTTAGAGTTTGACAAAGTGTTAAACCGTATTACCAACTATTGCTTAACTGACTTAGGTAGAAAAGCAGTAGTTGATATTATCCCTATAGATAAAAGAGTAGATTTATTAGAACAATTGCATCAAACTAATGAATATCTATCCTCATTTGAAAATGAAAACAGGATCCCCAATCACTATTTTGATGAAATCACCAAAGAAATTCATTTATTAGGAATTGAAGACACTTTTTTAGAAGCTTCATCTTTTCAAAAAATGTTGGCCATATCTGAAACCGTTAATGAACTTCTTGTTTTCTTTAAGAAATTTTCAGAATACTACCCTACCCTATTTAATGCTTCTCAAGAAGTAGAATTTACCAAAATAATTATTGATAGTATTAATGGTATAATTAATCGATTTGGAGAGGTAATTGATAATGCTAGCGTTGAATTAAAAACAATTCGCAAAGAAATTAATGTTCTTAGAGGGCAAATAGGTGCTAGTTTTACCAAGGCCTTAAATCATTATACAGCACATGGTTTTTTGGATGATATAAGAGAATCTGTTGTTGACAATCAACGGGTATTAGCTGTATTATCAATGCATAGAAAAAAAGTAAAAGGGTCAATGTTAGGAAATTCTAAAACAGGTAGTATAGTTTATATTGCTCCTGAAGCCACCTTAAATATTAGTCGTAAACTGCAAGATCTAATTTATGAAGAGCAACAAGAAGTAGTTAGAATATTAAAAATACTGACCAATACTATTAGACCATATATTAATTTATTAAATCAATATCAAACATATCTTACTCAATTAGATGTTATAGCTTCTAAAACGAAGTATGCACAACAAATTAAAGGATTACTACCTAAAATTTCATTAGAGAAAAAAATATTATTGCGTAATGCTTATCATCCTATTTTATTAGAAAACAATACTAAAAAGGATATTGATACGGTTCCTCAATCGCTTGAACTCAATCATAATCAGCAAATCATTGTTATTTCTGGGCCAAATGCCGGAGGTAAAAGCATAACCTTAAAAACCATTGGTTTATTGCAAGTAATGATCCAATCTGCCATACTAATTCCGGTTCATGAGCGTAGTGAAGTGTACTTTTTTAAAACAATATTAACAGATATTGGAGACAATCAATCTATAGAAAATCAATTAAGTACTTATAGCTATAGGCTAAAAAATATGCGTAATTTTTTACGTAAATGCAATGAACATACGCTATTTTTAATTGATGAATTTGGTACAGGAAGTGATCCAGAATTAGGTGGTGCTTTAGCAGAAATTTTTTTAGAAGAATTTTATAATAAAAATGCCTATGGTATTATAACTACTCATTATTCAAACCTAAAAGTTTTGGCAGATGAATTAGAAAATGTTACCAATGCCAATATGCAATTTGACGAAAAAACCTTAGAACCTTTGTTCAAATTATATATCGGACAGGCAGGTAGTTCTTTTACTTTTGAAGTAGCTCAAAAAAATGGTATTCCGTTTAGTTTAATCAATAGAGCAAAAAAGAAAGTAGAAAGAGGAAAGTTAAGGTTAGACAAGACCATTTCTAAACTCCAAAAAGAGCGTTATAAACTTCAGAGAACATCAGAAAATTTAGAAAAAGAACAGGATAAAGCGAAATTACAAACTAGTAATTTATCAGAAAAAGAATTAAAAATTAAAGAAAAACTAGAGCGTTTTCAAGAACTTTATGATAACAATCAAAAAATGTTATCTATTGGTAGAAAGATCAACGATATTTCTAATTTATATTTCCAAACAAATAATAAAAAACAGTTACTTGCTAACTTTATGAAATGGGTTTTGATCGAAAAAAATAAACATGTAGATAGTCGCAAAACTAAAAAGAAAACTAGCCCTAACAGTCATAAAGATCTAAAAAAGCAACAGGATCTTGCAACTTCAACAACTCAAAAAAAATTAGAAGAAGTTAAAAAAGAAGTCTTGGTTGAGGTAAAAAAAATAAGAGATAGAAAAAAAACTATTCAAAAAAAAGTTACCAAAGCTAAAGCCGATTATCTTTTCAAAGTCAACGATAGGGTAAGGTTACCCGATGGCAAATCTGTTGGCACCATTGACAAGATTGAAAAAAATATTGCAATAGTTAACTACGGATTATTTACTACCCAAACCAATACAAACAAGTTAGAGTTGGTTGAATCTGCAAAAAAATAAAACTAATCAGTTTAAAATTACCCATTTATAAATTTTTTTTGAAATTAATTTCATACTTTTAACCTAACTAAAACTAAATATTAACTAAAATCTTATTCTACATGAAGAAATTTTTAGCTTTATTCCTATTTCTTTTATTTATTCTTTTTGCATGGTTTGGCTGGCAATGGTATAAAAACACTATACTTTGTTGTGACGATACTGTTCAGAAAGAAATAAAAGAAGTAAAAGAAACAGTGAAACCTGAAGTGGTAAAATACGGCCCATTAGTGTTTGATTGGGATTCCGGAAAACCTATAACGAATGATCTTTGGCCGGACAAAAAAATAGAAATTCAATCGGCCGATGCTGAGGGTAAAATATTACGAATTGTTGGTCCCTATTATAAGGATGAAATCAATAATACTACTTTTGAAAACCTTGGTTTAGCTAGAGCGGATGCTTTAAAACAAATGTTATCTGATTCTATTCCTATTGATAGAATGGAAATCGAAAGTAAACTAATGACTGATTTAGCTGATGCCAAAACCAAACCATTTGGAGGTACTATTTTAGACTGGAAAATAAGAAATGAAAATATCAAAGAAATTGATAATAAAGTTTTGATTTATTTCCCATACAATTCCTCTCAAAAAATGGAGAATGAAAACATAACTAACTATTTAAACAGTGTTGCCGAATCTCTTAAGGATAATAAAAAAACACTAACACTTACAGGACATACTGATAATAAAGGACAACCTGCATATAATAAATGGTTAGGCGAAAAAAGAGCAAATGCTATTAAAAATATTTTAATAAAATTAGGTATTGGTGCTGACAGAATTACTGTAGCCTCTCAAGGAGAAGCCCAACCTATTGCCACCAATGATACGGAAGATGGAATGCAAAAAAATAGAAGAGTTGAATTGGAAATAAAATAAATTACTAATCAAATTTAAAAAATAAAATTATGTTATTATTACAAATAAATACTACAGCTTGCGATGGATCTGATATGTTTTGGCCTTGGCTTTTATGGTTATTGGGTGCATTTTTATTAGGTCTAATATTGGGCTGGTTATTAAAGCAAATTTTTGGTGGTGATGGAGATGGAGACCAGATTGATTATTCAGCTAAAATTAGAGGATTAGAAACAGATTTAGCGGCTTGTAGAAAAGAAAAAAGTGCCTTATCTGCAGCTGGTGTTGCAGCTACAGCTTTTGCAGCTGTGCCTTCTAAAACAGATGATTCTGTTAAAGATAATTTAACTAAAGTTGAAGGAATAGGTCCAAAGATTAAAGATCTACTAAATAATGATGGTATTTGGAGTTTTAGACAATTGTCTGAAGCTGCTGAAAATAGATTACAAAAAATCTTAGATGATGCCGGACCAAGATATAGAGTTCATAATCCTAAAACTTGGGCTGCACAAGCAAAAATGGCAGCAGATGGTAAATGGGATGAATTAAAAAAATGGCAAGATGAATTAAATGGTGGTTTATAATTCACTTAAATTCAAATTTAATACGATAAAGCCCGATTTTAATCGGGCTTTTTTTTATTAACCATTCTTACTGTAATGTTCCGTTTCTCTATCATAAAAAATTGAGGCCTGCTCAATCAAATCATTAATTTCATTAGTGAGTTCTGTTTCATTTTCTCCTTTAACATCTTCTAACCATTCTATTTCATCATTCACTAAATTGATTATAAATTGAGGATAATCTGTATGTACAATAAAGATATCATCTGGAAAATCGGTATTATCTCCCATTAAAAATTTTGGTAATATCATAATTCCTAATTTATTAAGTCCATAATTTCATTATATATTTTTTCTCCTACATTATTTCCATAAAGGTTTTTGGAAAAATCAGCAGTACTGGTTTTAAAATTTTCAAAAGCTTCTATTATTTTTAACCTATCGGCTCCCACTAAACTGGCAAAACCATTATCGACTAACTCTAACCACTCAGTTTCGGCACGAACTACAATACAATGTTTTTCATTAAAAAAAGCTTCTTTCTGTAGTCCGCCACTATCTGTAACCACCATTTTACAATTTTTCAACAATTCTAACATGTCGAAATAACCAACAGGAGAAATGGTAGTAATGTCATAAGATAAGTTGTAATTTTCTAGCACATTTTTTGTTCGTGGATGCAATGGTAAAATTACTTTACATTGCTTATTAACCTGATCTAAGCCTTCAAAGATAGATTTTAACTTATCAATATCATCAGTATTTTCTTGACGATGTATGGTAGCCAAAACAAATTTTCCTTTCTCTAATGACAAATCATTGATAATCGTTGATTTTTCAGATGAAGCACTACCATAAAATACTACAGCATCTTTCATAATATCACCACACTTTATTATTTTGGTGTCTATGTTAACAAAACCTTCATTACCCAGATTATGCACAGCAATATCTGTTGGGCACAATAGCAAATCTGATATTCTATCAGTTAAAATTCTATTAATTTCTTCGGGCATTTTCATGTTAAAAGAACGTAAACCTGCTTCAATATGAATTACTTTAATATCCATTTTTTTCGCCGCTAGTGCTCCTGCTAAAGTTGAATTAGTATCACCATAAACAACTACCGTTTCAGGTTTTTCAGTTAAAAGAACCTTTTCTACTTTTTCTAACATCTGTCCAGTCATAGCACCATGACCCAATCCGTTAATATCAAGATTGTATTTTGGTTTGGGAATTTCCATTTCCTCGAAAAAAATAGTACTCATATTTATGTCATAATGTTGACCAGTATGTATAATTATTTCTTCAATTTCATTGTGTTGAGCTATGATTCTACTCAATACTGCCGCTTTTACAAATTGAGGCCTTGCTCCCAAAATGGTCACTATTTTTTTCATTTTTTGCATTAGTCAATTTTAAAATAAAGTATTAAAAATACCCCTAGTCCTTATAATTATCAACATTACTCAAAGTCACATTATTAATAATATCTGCTAATTTTTCTGTTAAATTCTTTCGATGGTATTGCTCAATGTTTTTTGATTTGACAGCCAAATTATGATTTTTATATTCATTATAGCATTCTATAAGCGTAGATCTTAATGTTTTAATATCTTTAAAATCTACAATAGTTCCTGAATTTGTTTTACCAATAATTTCAGCCAAATCACCATCTGTTGGCCCAATTGCCAAAACAGGACGATTCGCTTGTAAATATTCAAATATTTTACCTGTTATTATACCTTTAGCACTAGGTACATTATTGACAATCAGCAAGAGTACTTGAGCCATTTTTTGATAATTAATTACCTCATGGTGCGGCAAATAATCAATGATTTTTACATAAGACTTTAATTGATATTTTTCAATGTTTTTATTTACTTCATCAGCCAATTTACCAATTAGTATGAGTTCAAAATTATTGGCAAAATCTTTGTTTTCTTTGATCATTTTAGAAATTACTCTAAATAACACTTTAGGATTCCGATCTGCATTTATTAATCCTACATGCACCATAGTGAATTTCTTATCTAATTGCACATTATCAGTATTCAAATCACCATCAAAACCATTGGTAATGACTTTTATATTCTTATTATATTTTAAATAATTCTGTTGCATGGTTTTACCAACAACTAGAACACAATCTGCCCTACTCACTACTTCTTTTTCTAATTGATGATGTTTCTCTTTTGCTCTATTGGTTAAAGGCAACTGATGAAAATAATCAATTTCCGTCCAAGGATCACGAAAATCAGCCATCCATTTTACACCTATCCTCTTTTTTAATTCCAGACCAATTAAATGTAAACTATGAGGTGGGCCCGTTGTGATGACCATGTCAATTCCGTTTTTTGAAAGAAATTTAGTTAAGAATTTTACCGAAGGTTTAATCCAATATTTACGGGCATCAGGAATAAAATAATTGGCTCTAATATATTGTGCTACCATTCCAAAAAAAGATGGATTAGCATCTAAAAAACCAGCACTCCTTTTTTTATTTTTTTTTCCAAAAAGTGATACTAAATTATTGGGTTCTCTTATAGATTTTTTTATAATTTTAATAGATTTGGGCACTTCATTTTCTAAGGTCTTATCGAGAATAGCATAATGTGGATCATCAACAGTATAGACCACAGGTTCTATACCAAAATCTGATAAGTACGTAGCAAACTTTAACCAACGTTGTACGCCTGAACCTCCAGATGGTGGCCAATAATATGTAATAATTAATACTTTCAATCCTCTAATTGATTATACAATTCTAATAATTTTAAACTCTCTTTATCCCAATTTTCTCCTTGCTCCATAACGGCTTTAAATGCGTTATCTGTCTTATATTTTAACGATTCATAATTATGATGTGCCTCTATTACCCTATTTGAAAAATCTTCGGTATTTCCTGCTTCAAAAACGATACCCGCATCGTATTTTTCTACTATCCTTTTTAATGGTTTACAAGAACTCACTAACAATAAACTTTTACTCATCATAATTTGAAATAACTTATGAGGTATCGTATTATTAGTATGATCGTTAGCATGATGTGGAATAATATTTAAATCAGATTTACTCATAATTTTGGAGACTTCACTAAAAGGTCTATAACCAACAAAATCTACGACATTTTCTACATTATATTCACGGGTAATTGCTTTGAGTTTAGCTTCAACATCGGTATTACCTTTTCCAACTAAAAATAATTTAGAATTAGGTATTTGCTCTGATATAGTTTTCATTCCTTTAATCGCAGTATCTAATCCTCGATGCGGACCAAAACCTCCAACATAAGTTATAGAAAAAGTATCTTCTAATATCACATTTTGACTATTATTATTTTTAAAATTTTGATGAAATTCTTTTTTCTCATGATTGGATATTACATGCATTTTTTCATTATCAATCTGAAAATTAGTGTGTAACTTTTCTTTCATTTCATCAACAACACAGATAATATAATCATATGCACTACAATATTTTTCCTCTTTCTTCGACCAACTTTCGGGGTTAAAAAAGATGCTATTCTTTAATTTCAAAATGGGACTTTTTTTCCAAAGGAACCATGTTTTTAGTGCTTCCGGAAAATTTTCATGTAAATCTAAGACTAGTTTTTTGGTTTTAGTTCTAAATCTAAAACAAGTGCCTGCTAATGGTAAATCATGAACATGTAAAAAATCTATCTGATATTTCTTAAAAATTTTTTTAAGGTTGATATAAAAAAAAGGGTTGATATTAAAGGTACTTTCAAAGATATCATTCATTCCTTTTTTAAAAGTAGTATAGTTTTTACCAATTCTATAAATATGAACGCCATTAATCTCTTCCTCTTTTTTTTGAGAAGAACTTGCAGGGCAAACCACTAAAACATTTTTACCATTTTCTGCAAGGGATTCAGCTTCTTTTCTTACTCTTATATCTTTGGGATAAGAGCCATCAACAACCATACAGATGTATCCGTTTTTTATCATATCCTTTCAGCGTAAACAGCGTAATATCTAGGTGTGTATTTTCTAAGTATAGGTCTAAATCCGATTTGGTTAATAGGGCTGGTCCATTTTTCAGTTTCTTTTCTTTGCCACCCTGATTTTTCTAATAACCAATCAAATTGCCAATCTTCAAATTCATGGTAATGCCTATCCCATTGATCAGTTTTAGATTGATATGCTTTAGCAAACCATAAATTTAGTGGTATTGTCGCTATTAATTTAGTAGATTCAATGGCCCTTAACACATTAAATGGAGCTATTAAATGTTCAAAAATTTCAAATGCGGTCACGGCATCTATTTTATGTGCTTTTACTACTTCTGGTAAAAAATCTAAATCTTCACCTTTAGTATTGATTACTGTATAACCATGTTGTTCCATAATCTCACAAAATGGATTTCTAATTCCTAAATCTAAAATAGTTGCCGGTGCAGGCAATACTTTTTGCAGAAATTTAATGGTATGTTCGTATCTTTTTTTAGGAAGTTGATTATACATTTTTCTTTTTTTCTATAAAAAACCACCCTAACGGTATACACAATAATAAAGCATAAGAGATTAATGTAATTGTATTACCTGATTTAATAACAGAGGGTTCAAATTTAAAAACAATTTCATGCTTACCACTTGGAACAACCAATGCTCTAAGTACATAATTTACTTGAAAATGCGGAGATAATTTGCCATCTATATAAGCATTCCATCCATTTTTATAATATATTTCAGAAAATACTGCCAATTGTTCAAAAGCAGCACTACTTACATATTGCATTTCATTTGGTAAATAGGAAGTCAATTTGATGGTGGCCAGGCTATCCTGAGCAAAGGACATTTGAGTTAATTCACTCTTAAATTTAGCATTTACTATTGCTTTATTTTTAGTATTTAAACTATCTAATGCCTTAATTTCTTCATCAGCAGATTCAACCAACACAACCTGATTAACAAACCACACATTGCCATTGGCTTCAGTGTTTTTTTGTACACGCGAGACACCTTCACTATCCGGGAAAATAATATATTTGGTATTGAGCATATTCATTACCTCAATATTATTCTTTGCTATTTGATATTCAAATAACTCTTGATATCTTCTGGGTTTTGCGGCATGATAACCACCAATTGAATTATGAAAATATGATGTACTGCCATCATTCATAGGGTTTACCGTAAAATTAATGACCCTATAATGTGATTTATCCTTTAATATTTCTTTATCTATTGCAGTAGCCTTAAAAGGAATCTCTTCTTGTTTTTTCGAAACAAAATCATCTGAATTTAGATAGCGTTTGTCAATACCAACTAAATCAAACAAAATCAAAACGGCAAATACAATAATAGTAATATTTTTATTGATCTTATTTTTAAAAAAAGCGAACAAAGTAATTGCTGATAACAACAATAAAATCAAAGAACGCAAACTATCATTAAAGAATAATGTTTTCCTTTCAGATATAATCGTATCTAAAAACCCCGGAAACTGATTATCAATCCCCGCCATACTTGAATCTCTAAAGCTCTCAAAATTAAATAAACTGGTGCCAAATAATACAAATATCAAGATGATACCACCTACACTATATACTGTGTATTTTAAGTATTTCAACTGCTTCTCCTCTTTCTCTTCTTTATTTAAAAATTGATGTAAAGTAATAAATGCTAATAAAGGAATGGCCAATTCTGCAATAACTTGCCATGAAGAAACGGCTCTAAATTTATTATATAGGGGTACATATTCAATAAAAAAGTTAGTCAATACCGGAAAATTCTTTCCCCAACTTAATAAAATGGAAAATATAGTAGCTGCCAATAGCCATTTTTTAAGTTTTCCTTTTACCAAAAATAATCCTAAGACAAATAAAAATATCAATACAACACCGATGTAGGCAGGTGCTTCAACTATGGTCTGATCACCCCAATAACCGGGAAAATTTTCTGAAAACCCTTTCGCTTCCTTTCTGCCAATTTTACCTTTTAAAAAAGCATATGTTTTAGAATCTTTTCCTAAATTTTCTCTATTACCACCACCATAGAACCTCGGTATTAATAAATTGAAAGTCTCAGCAATACCATAACTATATTCTGTAATATATTCTTTTGACAAGCCTGTAGAAATATCTTTTTTAGGTGAACCGTCTGCTGAAATCGTTAACTCACTTTGACTACGTGTACTTTGTTGGGCATAATCTTGCGTTGCTAACAAACTAGTAGCATTTACACCAATTGAAACAATGACTGCTATAATTAACACTGAAATTCCTTTAAAAAAATCTGGAAAGGTTTTATGTTTAAGAGCATCCACAAGATAAACAATACCCAAAATGAGTACCATAAATAATAGATAATAGGTCATTTGCGGATGACTGGCATTAATTTCAAAAGCCATGGCTAGTGAAGTAATAATAAATCCGATTAAATAATTACGCTTAAAAACAGATATTATCCCAGCCAAAACCAACGGCATATAAGCAATAGCATGTGCTTTAGCATTATGACCTGCACCAAAAATAATAATTAAATAAGTTGAGAATCCAAAGGCCAATGCTCCCACAATAGCCAACTTCCAATCAATTTTTAAAACTGTTAATAATATAAAAAATCCTAAAAAATATAAGAATAAATAATCAGCCGGTCTTGGTAAAAATCGTAATAATTGATCCGCCTTTTTTATGTAGTTATTGGGGTAATAAGCACTTACATTATATGCTGGCATACCACCAAATGCTCTGTTTGTCCAATACGGTTCTTGTTTATGTTCTTTTCTAAACTCAACTATTTCTTTAGAAACTCCTTTAAACTGAGCAATATCACTCTGAAAAAGTTTTTTACCCTCCAACACAGGAGAGAAATAAGCCAATGAAACAATTACAAAAACTAAAATGGCAATGACAAAAGGGAGAAATTTATTATTTTTCATAAATATATTATTCTTCAATATCCTCATAATCAACATACTCTCCAACATCTTTATTGCTTTTCCCATGGGCATTCGGCGTTTTATCTATAACCGTCTCACCTTCATTTACATGTGTTTGATGCGTTGTGTTTTGCTGTTGTTGTTCAGTAAATTTTTTTTCTACATTATGCATCATTTTTTTTAAAAATAAGGGTAGAATAAACCTCGCAATTATTTTAAATGCATAATAAATTAAAATAATAATTAATATAGTTCTCAAAAAATTCATAATACCCGCTTCTTGCATGAAATTTTAAATCAAAAATAATTTAATATTTGTGTTCAAAAATAACAATTTGAACGCAACTATAGCGTTAAGTAATAGATAAAATGATTATTATACCATATTAAATAAAAAGTATGCGAAAAATTGGTTTGTTTTTATTATTTATTTTATGTTTTCAAATGAGCTCTGCCCAATACACAGAGCTTATCAATTCTAAGAGACCTGGGTATTCTGATAGCCCCTTTAGTGTGGGTACTGGAGTGTATCAAGTAGAGGCCGGACTCTTCTATAAAAACATTGGTAATTATTTATATTACGATCAAAACACAAGTGAAACAAATAGATATAAAAGCAAGTCATTCGGTTCTGATATTACACTTAGGACTGGTCAATTCTTTGAAAGACTGGAAATAAATTTGGATCTTTCAATTGTTAACGAAAAAAGAGATAATATACAACCTGCAGTATTTAGTGAATCGGTAATAGGTTTAAATAAATTAACGATAGGTGCTAAATATTTGGTTTATAGTCCAAAATATACTGATAAAACCAAAGAGATAAGAAGTTGGAAAAAGAGAAATAGTTATGACTGGAAAAGATTAATACCCGCTGTTGGCGTTTATGCAGGTTTAAATACTAACTTTTTAAGTAGTTTGCATAAAAACCCTGATGGGATGAGTCCGAGAATAGCTTTATTTACTCAAAATGATTTTACGGATAAATTTGTATTATTAACTAATTTTATTGCGGACAAATTATTTACAGATGAGGCAGAAAATTCATATATTATTACCGGTACCTATTCATTGACCGAAAAAATATCTATTTTTGGAGAAAATCAGGGTTTTTTAAGAAAAAATGTACCTAATGATTTTCAATATGGAATTGGTGGTGCATATTTATTGAATAATAAAATGCAAGTAGATGCCTCATTTCGATATATTAAAGATGAGCGTGGCGATCCGACTTACTTAATTGGAGCTGGTGTTGCATGGCGTATAGATAGACATAAAGACAAATTCACAACGATAGATTCTGAAGGCAATGTAACTAAAGAGAAAAAACAAGGTGGTGGTTTCTTTTCAAGAATATTTACTAAAAAAGACAAGAAACAGCGTAAAGTAAAAAAAGTAAAAGCCAAAAAACGAAAAATAAAAGAATTAAAACCAAAAAAGACAAAAGCCCAAAAGCATTTAGAAAAAGAGGAAAAAAAGAAGGCTAAAGAAGCAAAAAAATTGAAGAAAAAAGAAGCTAAAGATTACAATAAAAATTATGTGCCCCCTAAAGATAACGAAATAGATGATAATAATTAAAGAGGTAGTTTCTAAAAGTGAGTTAAAAAAATTTGTCGCTTTTCCCTTTAGTTTATATAAAGACAATCCCTATTGGATACCTCCTATTATTAATGATGAACTCGCAAGTTTTGATAAAACAAAGAATCCTGCCTTTGAAAATGCCGAGGCTCATTTTTTCTTAGCTTATAAAAACGAGGTTATCGTTGGAAGAATTGTAGCCATAATAAATGCCATAGAAGTAAAGCAACAAGACTTAAAAAAAATGCGATTTGGTTGGTTTGATTTTATTGATGATATTAATGTGAGTAAGGCTTTACTTGATAAAGTTATTGAAATAGGCCAACAACATCAATTAGAATTTGTGGAAGGTCCAGTGGGGTTTTCTAACCTTGATAAAGTAGGAATTTTAATTGAAGGTTTTGACCAATTAGGGAATATGATAACTTGGTATAATCATTCATACTACAAGGATCATTTAGAGCAATTAGGTTACATAAAAGCGAAAGAATATATAGAAAATATATTTCCATTCAGTAATGTTAAACCTGAACTTTTTTTAAAAGCTCAAGAGTTGATCAAAAAACGATATCAACTTAAATCACTTAATTTTACCACTACAAAAGAAATTATGCCTTATGTGGATAAAATGTTTGATTTATTTAATGAATCCTACGCTAAACTTTCATCCTTTGTTCCAATTTCAGATAGTCAGAAAGCCTATTTTAAAAAAAAATATATAAGCTTTATCAATCCTGAATATATAAAATACGTCGCCGATAAAAATGACAAATTAGTTGCTTTTTCAATTGTGATGCCATCATTTTCTAAAGCTTTGCTTAAATCAAGAGGTAAACTTTTTCCTTTTGGAATATTTCATCTATTAAAGGCAAAAAAACAAAGTAAGGATGTTATTTTTTACCTTATCGGAGTTCGACCTGATTATCAAAATAAGGGTGTAACCGCCATTATTTTTGATGAATATTATAAAACCTTTAAGAAAAAAGGAATAAAAAATTGTATTAGAACTCCAGAACTTGAAGATAATGTTGCCATTCATCAAATATGGAAACATTTTGATCCAAAAATTAATAAAAGGAGAAGAACGTATCGAAAAGAAATTGAATCTCTCTTGCCATAAGTAACTACAAAAGAGGAGCGATTAGTGATGACAAAATCTAATGAGCACGAAATAAATTATGCAACTTTTTTACAATACTGAAGTACAACATACAAATAAACAATTTGTTTTTAACAAAACTGAAAGCAGACATATTGTGCGTGTACTACGTAAAAAAAATGGTGACGAACTGTTTATAACAAACGGTAAGGGAGAATTATTTATTTCTAGAATAATTGACGCTGATGATAAAAATTGTACAGTGGAAATTATTTCTGTTGATAAAAAACAAAAATCATGGAACTACTATTTACATATTGCCATTGCTCCTACTAAGAATATTGACAGATATGAATGGTTTTTAGAAAAAGCGACGGAAATAGGCATAGATGAAATTACACCTATTCTATGTGATCATTCTGAAAGAAAAATAATAAAAATGGACAGATCTATTAGAATTATTGAAGCTGCCATGAAACAATCTCTAAAATTTCAAATGCCAAAATTAAATAGCCTCACTCATTATGCTGATTTTCTTCAAAAAAAATTTGAAGGTAATTTATGCATAGCTCATTGTGAAAAAACAGATAAAAAATCACTAAAATCAATTATAAAGACTCACCAAAATACTATTATTTTAATTGGTCCTGAAGGTGATTTTTCCACTGACGAAATTAGAGCTGCTATAGCCAATGCTTATACACCAATTACTTTAGGAGAGAGTAGATTACGAACAGAAACTGCGGCTATAGTTGCCGCACAGATAGTTTCGTTTATAAATCAATAAAAGGCACTAAACCAACAACAGTCTTAGATTCTTCTTAAATTGCCTGACTAACCTTCCTATTCGAACAGGCAAGTTCAACTACCTATATTGCATTGGTCTACCTCGATTAGACTTATCAAAAATCGAGTTTCATTAATAAAAAAGCACCACAGAACTTGTAGTGCTTTTTAAAACTATTTGGAATTAAAATTGTTTCGGTTTTTAACTTTTTGTTGCTTTTACTTCAACTACAAATTCAATATTATCATCAATTAATTTATCTTTTGCTAAGTCTTCAAAGAATTTTCCCGATTTAAATTTAATATCCCAATCCGTTCTATCAATTGTAAAAGGCTCACTTTTAAATATAAGCTCATTGCCGTTTAATGAAACTGTTGCCGGAAATTCAATATTCTTTTTTATTTTTTTAATGGTTAAATTACCTTTAACTATAGTTTTCCCATCCCTTTCTTCAACACCAGTAATAGCAAAAGCACTAGATGGATTATTTTCTACATCAAAAAAATCGGGACTAGATAAATGTCCTACTAATTTTGCATTATAATCAGCATCTTCTAAGTCTAAATCTTTAATGGTCTTCATATCAATAATAAAATTACCACTGCTTAACTTTCCATTATCAAAGGCAAAATAACCTTCAGAAATATTTATAGTTCCATGATGCGGCCCTGCCAGCTTAGAACCTTTCCATGCCAAGGTAGAAATTTCTGTATCTGCCATATACCTTACAGCTTCTTCCTTAACTTTAGTCACCTCTTCTGCCTCTGTGGCTTCCGTTTTATTTTTCACTTCTTTACATGCAACTACTGACAAGCCAATAAATAGAATTGCTGTTAATTTAATAATTTGATTTTGCTTTAGCATTTTCATAATATTTTAGTTTTAAATTTAGAAATACAAATTTATAAAAGAAATGGTCTAATTCGTTATTGGAGTTATAATAATTTATTAAATTTTAATTTAATAGATTTGTAAACAACCATTATAATGATAAAATGTTAAGATTGATATTTTTATTACTAATATTCATCCCCGAATCAATTACAGCTCAAGAGATTGCAATTTTAAAATATAAAGGTGGTGGAGATTGGTATGCCAATCCAACTGCTGTGCCTAATTTAATAAAATTTTGTAATATAAATATTAAGACAACTATAAAAGAAAAACCCGAAAATGTTGATGCAAATAGTCTTGATATTTTCAATTATCCTATCCTATTTATGACGGGACATGGCAATGTGTTTTTTGATGACCATGACATTGATAATTTAAGAAAGTACTTAATATCCGGAGGCTTTTTACATATTTCTGATAACTATGGTTTAGATAAATATATAAGACCAGAGTTAAAAAAGATATTCCCAAATTTAGAACTCCAAGAAATTCCTTACAATCATCCTATTTATAATCAAACCTATACGTTTAAAAATTTACCCAAAATACACGAACATGATGGAAAATCACCTCAAGGTTTTGGTCTTTTTTATGAAGGTAGATTAATTTGTTTTTACGATTATGAAAGTGATCTAAGCGATGGTTGGGAAGATGAGGAAGTACACAACAACCCACCATCAGTTAGAGAAAAAGCTCTACAAATGGGTGCGAATATTATAGAGTATGTTTTTAAAAATTAATACAAATGAAGTATTAGACAGCCTAAAAATTAATTTTGACACAGAGGAGCTCTGGGTCTTAA
>Ga0209633_10001415_pt1 | contig 24698 bp, 17 predicted proteins | sample Cruoilmetagenom1_FD_187290 | JGI IMG/M metagenome (GOLD analysis project Ga0209633, IMG submission 187290) | Oil polluted marine microbial communities from Coal Oil Point, Santa Barbara, California, USA - Sample 1 (SPAdes) (version 2) | ecosystem: Environmental > Aquatic > Marine > Oil seeps ...
TTGCTTTTGAAGAGAACCAAGAGACTGGATGAATAATTCCTTATTAGACTCAGGTGAACCCAATAAAATAACCGATACTACTGGAGAATTAACTTCAAGTTTACCTGCAACAACATCTAAAGAAAGATTTTCAATATAACTTATCCAGCTAGAATAATTCTTATTGACACTGTTTACTCTTGTAATTTGAAAGACTTGCTCCACAACACTAAACACCGAAATTTTATTTTTATTAGCAATCAATATTAACTTATTAAAAATTTCCCTTGTTGAAAAACCAATATATTGATCATGGTTCTTGGCTAAAAATTTAATTTTTTTTATAAACAAATAAAATAACATGAAATATCACACTTCCTAGCAACACTTGTATCTAAAAAAACAAGGAATATTTGAGTACAGTATCAAATAACAAAACGGCAAGCTTCAGAAGCCCAGTATGTTTAACCAGTAATCGAAGTATCACCACTTAGTTTCAAGCACTCTTCCAGCTTCTCTGCTAGCCTTTTTATATCAATCTCTCCACAATGATTTTCTTTATAAGGTATAAATGCAAATTCATTCCCTGATAATTCCAAGGCAGCAACCTGCGTCGGTAACATTCTACTTTCGCTTCGAATATCGGCAACCTCAATAACGAAAGTTTCTTCGCGAGAAAACACACAATTATGCAATGCCGTACCAGAAAAACCAGCCATTACTTCGCAGTTTGCATAGATAATAAGCTGTTCTCGAATAGGTAATTCTTCCGGATAAATAACGGAGAAATTATTAAGTTCAAATATGGTTTCAACCTCAGAAACATTAATTACTCTATTATAAGTTGATTTCCTTCTGGACAAAAAAACCCGATCATATGAAATATTATTTGATAAATGAGCTTCTCTTATTTTTTTATAGATAGAATGAATACCCGAACTTACTCTTCCATTAGCAATCCAACCTTGTTCTGGAATAGTAATTTTTTCAAAGCTAGTATAGTTTCTTAACGTTTTTATTTTATGACTAGGGATGCCCAGTAATCCTAGAAAATAAGCTTGATATGGCTTTAATTCTGTTTTTCCCTTGCCAAAAATAAAAGGGTAAATATAAAGGTTTTCATACTGATCTATTTCATTATAGATCCACAATCTTGACAACGTTTCAGTAATAAAGTGCCCGTAGTGACTCATCCAGATACCAAGCAGAAGAGAATTTCCCTCCTTTCGGTTTTTAAACCACGTTTTAGGTCTACTAAACTCCGGATTTAATGCTGTAACATGATCCCCACCAATAACACCTATTCGCTCAGATAATAAATTTTTATTCCCGAAACTATCATAAATACATCCTCTCGTAATATAACGATAATGCTTTTGTCGCTCTGAGATAACAACATATTTCTTAATGGAAAATCGTGTTGAAAAACCATTATTCAAAATATCAGTTATAAGGACTGTATCTTTAAGAAAAAGAGGCAATGTTGTTTTGTTTACTTTATTCATTATAGTTAAGATGTAATAAAGACAAATCTTACTTCCTTGAAGTTTTTACAAACTCAAAAAATATCGAATGCTATCTATCTGATAATATTTCAAATCTAAAAATATGCCAGAATGGGTACTTTTGTAATATGATGAGTCAAAGGCTCAAAAAATACAACATATCTATAGCGTACAACTCTTCGATAAGCTTACAGTAACTTATACCGCACCTTGCTGAAGAATTATTGCATCTGATAACTTATTTAAAACTTTCTCTATTCCCTTTTTTTGGTGGCTTAGAAAAAACACTATGTCTTCTGTTTTTGTTACTTCATCAATATCTTTTTTTGATGCTATCCATGCATGAGGAGGAAGATAACACTTTAGTTTTTGTATAAAGTCTTCGCCATATATTCGATAATGTCCATGCTGTTCTTCTCTGGGATATCCCCAATCATTAGTTGTTTTCTGGGTTAATGGAGAAGGAACAGTTAGAAAAACAAAGCCGTTTTTTTTAGTAATTCTGAGTAACTCACATAATGCAGAATTATCATAAGAAACATGCTCTAAAACATGGTTACACATAACAATATCATAACGATGACTTTCCCTATCAATTTTTTGTAAATCTAACGAATTATCACCGTCATATATTGAGACCTCATGAGAGGAAAACCAATCTGGATCAACTGTCTTATCTGGACTGAACTGCAAAAATGAAAGTTTCTTGAAACTGTCATCCACCAATTGTTCAAACACTTTTCGATATACGCGATGTCGTTCTAGTGATTGGCATTTTTCACAACGAGGGGGAAGTCCTGATAATGACATTCTGCCACCAGGCCCTCCCGCAAACGTATTATTCCCACAAATATTACAGGTTTTCATTTAGATACTTTTATCCTTAAAATATGAGTCATCACCGTTTTTTCGGAAACACAGGAGATGCACTAGAATTGGAAAAACTTTCTATTTCTGGGCGACATATTAGTCATAAATATTACTTCTGCCAACGGTAATTTACTTCTTAGAGTCTCAACATCATCAAAACTTGTCTGATTATAAGATATATCAATTTTTCTTAGTTTTTTTAATTCATACAAGGGAGAAAGATCACTAATTTCATTTCCTGCCACCGATATATTTTGAATGTTTTTTAATGTAGATAACTGAAAAATATCTTTAATCTCATTAAAGCTAAGACTTAAAATAATGATATTTTTACAACTATTCTCAAACAAAAGAGAGCTTATCCCATTTCCATGAAATTCCAACTCTTCAAGTTTATCTCCGCACTTCAAAGTATTCAGATTATCAATTTCATTTCGTTGAAAGCTAGCTCGTTTTAACTGTGTAAATTCGACTAAATCAAGGTTATTAACATTATTAAACGATGCCTCTAAAACCTTTAGGTTCTTTAAAAAAGAAAGAGAAGTAATATCTTCCACGCCATTTCCAGATATATCTAAACTAATCAAATTTTTGCAACTTTGGTCTAAGGCAAACTTCCTAATAGGCACGACATCATAATTAGCTGTTCTACTAGCAATAGCTCCCAAATTTAGTATTGTAAGGTCATTTCCACACTTTATGTCAGTAGGTGGGTTTTTTAAAGTAGTATTATTTAGATTCAGTTGTATTAATTTTGGTAGTTCATTCAGTGGAAGAATATCCAAGGGAAAAGAATTACTAAACCCATGGTTAAAGCTAAGATCGAGATTTTCTAATTGTTTTAAAGAGGAAATTGATGAGACGTCTCGAATACTGTTACTCTGTAAATTCAAACTTTTTAAGTTTACGCAACTTGGGTCAACGACTAATGAAGTTATTCCTGCACTTAATTTTAAGGTAGTAAGTTGGTTGCCACACTTAAGCTCTATTGCCTCATTAAAGAGATTACTAGCTGATGTTGTATAATCATATGACTTTAAATTTTCAAGACTTCTAAAAAAAACAAAATCCGAAACTATAACGTCCTCAAATTTAACAACACTTAACTTTGGCAGATCCTCCAACAATTGCTCTCCCTGTAAATCCATATATCCCGATGTTATATGCCCTCCGTCAGGACCTAGTATAAGTGTCTCTATGTTATCTAAATTACTGATACCTCCCAAATCCAAGCTACCTGTTCTTATCTCTAAAAATTTTAGACTAGGTAGATTTGATACATGAGTAATATTTACATCCGTACCTATATATACTTCTTTTAATGATTTAATTTTATTTATGAATGAGGTATCTGGGCTAGATAAGTCAGTATTTGAAATGCTTAAACGTTCTAGTTTTAATTCCTCCCAAGCCATTGCGCTCGACGTCTTAAAATAACCTCTTATTGACAATGCTCTTAATTCAGTTAACTTAGGCAACACGTCAATATTTCCAATAGTTGCATACCCCCCCAAATGGAGAGTTGTTATATTTTCAAAATAATCAATATTGTTTATATTAACTTCTGTGCTATCGCCTCCTACCCCTGAACAGGTTATAAATTTAACTTCATCTACATACTCAGGGGTTAAATCAAGCTCATTAATGCTGAAATAGAATTCACAAAAAAACTTCAAATTATCGGGAGCATCTTCAACTTTAGCCCTAATATTCTGAATAGCCCCCCCGTCCCCTCCACAAGCAAATAGAAGTGCTAATATAAATAACAATGTTATTTGTTTAAACATAAATTTGTACCGCCGTAGTTCATATAGGCATGAGTAGTAATGTAATTAAATTATACTCTCAAACAACGATTAATCGTATTAATATAGTTATTATATAAGAGCCTGTTTACATGACAAAAGAATTACATCAGCTCTTTTGTCACTTATTGGTGTTTTTTTGTATCTTCATAGGTAATTCAACATGATGAGCATAGAAAAAAGCATTAATAAAGCCGTAGGCACTTACTAGCTCAAAAGTAGATGGGAATAGACCTTTTTTAAATTTTTCTTCAACTACTTTCTTATCACAATAATCCCAAATAGAACTTTGTGGATAAGACATAAATATATCAAGCAATTTATGTCGAAAAGGTTCAGAATCTCTAAGCTTATATTGCCAACTGCCGAACCTTGGGAGATCGTTCTTCGTCCGAACTACATCCGTCGCCAACTTTGCTTGACGAGAGTACCTATTTAGAGCCTCATTCCAACGATCATCAGCAAATTTATGGGAAGCTAACCAAGGGTTGGATCTATTAATAATTTCAAAGTGTATCCGTTCTATTCTTCGCTGCTCACTCCCCAAATAATATGCCAATTTTGCTAAGGTTTCTGTATTCAATGGATTGACCATACATTGGCTATACCCATCTGTTCTTTTAAGAGCTGCTACCCAATTGGGTACACGCTCCATAGTAAAAAACAGATCTGGAGCATCGGTCAATTGTGCCCCATTATCTAAGTAAAAAGACAAACGCTCCTCAAGTTTTTGTTCGTAGTGTATGCGAGCAGAAGGTGTAAGAAGTCCTGCTCTATCAAATAAATTGATAGAATGAAAAACTTTTGATGCTGTTTGTATACTAGAAAGATCAAGCGTATTGTCTTCATTATAAGGGCTTCGATATACCTCTCCAACGAATCCCGTTAAACTCAAACCTCCACGGCATGCAGTATAACCTTTTGCATCCCAAGCGCCAAACATGCCATCAGCCTGAAAAACATGCCCCATCATTCTCTTAAATACCCAGTCATCATTCACTTCAGTTGGAGAAGTTGGGGTATTTATTTGCAAATCACAATTAAAATGATCACTAATTTTTTTAGCAACGATCACATCAGAATGACCATCAAACCCATTGGTATATAAATTAATATTTTCCCTTTCTCCGAAATAATTAAGCAATGAAAATACTGCCCTGCTATCTTTTCCTCCTGACATAGGAATACTTAAATCAGGCGCATATTTTAAACATAAATCAACATTTGTTGCACATTCTTCTATTGCATCATTAAAAATTGTATTTATATCATTTTTTGATTTTTTAAAGAAAAACGAAGGAATAAATTTTGATTTTAACGACTTATCAAGCTCATTATTAAAATCAGAATCTATCATAAAAATATTATTTTCATGAAGAAGTGTTTTATTATTTTTTATAGTTAAGTATGCTCCTTGGGGCAATCTTGAAACTAACTCTTCGGAAGTGCCTTCTCCAACAATAAAACCTATAGCCGTAATCCAGTTAAGAGTCTCAAAATCTGGAGTTGAATTCTGTAACGCCTCTCTTATGAGACGTATACGATTAGAAATAATCACCTGTTTGCTATCTTTATAGTAATATAATGCCTCTAAAGACAGCCTATCATTAAATACTAATAATTTATTATCTAACTCATTATAATGTATAACGCTATATTCACCATTACATTGATCACGAATATCTTCGCTACTAGAACTTTCCAACATCATGTGTAATTGGTTGGCTTTGATTATTTCCTTGCTGCCCCTTTTTTTCCATAGATACCCCTGAAGTAGGGTCATTGAAACTTGACCATTGGTTGTAGAAATATAAGTCTGATCCGAGCAGTCATATAGAGCATTACTACGTTCATAGTGAATAAAAGCGAACTGACCGTTTTTACTTTTGATTATCTCGCTGTTATTGTACTCAATATTTAAGCCATCATGATATGCCTCCAGTCTAGAGGAACTTAAATAGTTCTCAATATTATTTTTAGTACTGTGTACCGCAAGAAACACCCCCATAAACTATCCTAATATTTATCATAATAAACTTATCTTACCAAACCGTCGCCAATCATAACAGACACAATAACTAGTATAATCTACATACTCTAAAGAATATTGCCCTTTATATGACGAAAATACTGATTTAATATCTGTATTTAGGCTATTACTTGCATCACTCAAATAATTATCATCCTTAAATAATTCATCAGCAAAAATAATTTCACCCTGCGAAGAGAGAGCACTTAGCATTTGATTCCAAATTGGAATCATCTGTTGATCTCTGATCAAAACAGGATCAATAATAATGCAATCCAATGGCAATTTAGCACCCACCAAAACAGAAACAAACTGCTCTTGGTTTTCTGCGACAAAAACTGATTTAAACATTGTCTTTAATATTTTATTCAACGAATTATCTGCACTTAAAACCGCGCAGTTTTCACCTCTAAATATATGATGATTATTTGATAAAATCCTCATAATACTACGGCTAAATCCCATAGATTCGCATTTAGGGCAGCATTGTGAATATATAGGATTATCTTTTTTTGTAATAAATAGATCGCCTTTCCAGCCACAAATATTGCATCGTTGCCCATTGTTCTTTTTTAAAGAATCCAACTCATCTGTCACTGTTTTTATAGTTAAGGGGTGAGTAATAACTGTATTTTCATTTAGTATAACTGGCAATTTTGGAATTGTTTTTACCGTCAACGATGCTACTTCAGGTATTTCCCCCAAGTCATATCCCAGACTTTCCATGTAGTAGGACATTTCAATATCCATACCACCTTGTGGTGTTTCTGAGTTAAAGCCACCATGCTCCTTAATAAACTGTCTGCGTATAATAAATACACCACCTTGAACATGCTTAAAAACTCGTTCTGGATTTTCTTTAGCATATTCAGGGTTTCTAAATTTAGTAAATTCTGGATGATTAGTATATTCATTGCCGTAAATATAATTAGGCATTTGGGATAGGTGACCTGCGATGGCATCGTTGGGGTTACTACGCATATAGGTCAATAAGGTTCGTTCCCAAGCATGTCCTTTAATAAAGCCTTCTTTACTGCAGATATAAATAGAAAATTCACTATCCGACATTTCTAATGCGAGATTAGAAGCAGGGCCACAAAAAATATTTTGTTTTTTCCTTATCAATCGAACATTAGGGTAGCCATATACACATTCACAAATGTTATTCCAAAATTCATCGTCACTATTATTATCAATAATTGTTAATGTAAAAGGGGTGGTTGTGTATTTGAAAATACGATTGATAATTTCAAGCGTTTCTTTTCTATCATCATATTCTTTAGTATTAAATGTCACCAAGAATATATCCACTGAATAACCTTGCCAAGTATCCAGTAACATTTGCATTGTTCGCTCAACACCGATTTTTTTATCTAAAAAATCTTGTGAACGATTGATTAATGCTTTCTTACGTTGCGGGGGCATAGCAACAAGCCGTCGCACTCTGTCTGCAATCTGATCAACATCACCTGCTGGAGCAACTAGAGCCTCTACACCATCTGTAAGATAATCAGGTATTGCAGCAATGTCTGTTGTTATAACAGGCAATCCCACTGCCATAGCTTCAAGAATAACAGTTGGAAAGCCATCCATATCTCCATTTTCTGCAACAACACACGGAGCAATAAGAAAATCACTTTTCTCGTAAGCTCTTGCAACCTCTTGTTGACTTGTTAATGGACCTTTAATGAAAATATTATTTAATCCCAGCTTATCAATGAGTTTTTGATAATCATCTTCAAGCGGCCCATACCCATAAATATCAAATTCAACTCTTTCATTTTTCAACAAAGCAGATGCTCTTATTAGGGATTCGATACCTTTCTTCTCAACAAAACGATTAATTACTATTCCTTTAAGGGGTTTATCGTCCTCTAACTCAAGAACGTTTTCTTTTTTATGCTTTGCAAAATCTGCCACATTAATTGCTTGAATATTGAATGCTATTTTTTCACTAGGGACTCCGCAATCTTCTATAACCTTTTTATGGAATTCACCATGCACAAATATTTTCAAACACAAATCGTGTTGTGCTATCTCACCAATTTTGTTTCTCTTTTTATTATCATGATGAAATATATCAACAGCATGAGGCATGAAAGTAAAATAGGTATTTGTTTTTACACAAGCAGGATAAGTAAGCAATGTAGTCGTTGGGTAAGCAAAGTGTGTATGACAAAGGTTTCTGTCATGCTCTTCTAAAAGTATAGCAAGTTCATCTGCCCCTTTAACTAAATGAGCCTCTACATTAAAATCTAAGTTAGCTGATTTATCGGGAATTACAGAGTAATAAACAATAACATCATGACCTTGTTCTACCAGCCATTTTAATTCCTCCATTACAAAGGTTTGTGATAATGCAGGAAAATCCCAAAGCACATAGGCAATACGTAATGATTCTAATCCATACCTCACGCGTTCTTGGAAATGTTTATGATAAACATGCAATCGATTATCATCCAAACTTACCGTAGTGGTAATGTTTTTCAATCTCTTATCATCCAGATAGTAATCCACACCAATAAACGGTACATAGGCGGGCATATAATTCTGTGTATAACGAACGACTAATTCCCAATCAACTAGACGCTTCAACTGAGTATCAAAACCACCATGTTGGTCATATACAATTTTTCGATGAATAAAAACATTCAAATCAATAAAATTAGAATTTAATAACTGCTTTCGCCTATACACAGTCGCCCTAACACTTTTATTTTTATTATTATTATCATGGCTTTCAAGCGCAGAGTAAGCACAATTTAATTCATCATTTTGACTAAAAATAGCAACCATTAATAGCAAATAATGCTTTCGCCAAATATTATCGCTATCTAAATAAGCAATTAGATCACCTGTTGCTACGGACAAACCTAGGTTACGGGCTGCGCTAACCCCTTGGTGATCTCCGTTTATAACCTTAATAAGTCCATCTGAAATTTCTTGTTTATAATTGCTACCTAACAAAGCAATCGTATTGTCTGTACTACCATCATCAACAATGATAATTTCACTAGGCATAAAACTCTGCGCCAATATAGAATCTATAGACCTATCAATACTCTTAGCTCTATTCCAAGTTGGCATAATGACTGAAACTTTTAAAGGACAACTAATTATTGATTTCTCAGCACTAACTAATATTTTTTCGTGTATTTTTTTATTTAATATCTTCCCCCTACCATACTTTTCTATTAGAGCAATTATTGGAATTGATTTTACCCAAGGTTTTAATAAATTGGGTCCAAATAAACTTGGTTTCACAAATGGCTTACTATTTCTGGCTATAGTTTTCGTCGTAGTGGGATTATTAGTATTTTGATCCCTAGAAGTTAAACGCCTTTCAGTTTTACCATATTGAATATAATGAACAAGAGGGTTTCCACCAGCATTAGCAACATCTTTATTTAAACTTAAATATTCTGAACAATTAAAATACGGGGATGACAATCGTCTCTCTTTCCAACCATACTTACAAAAATGAGTTAATGGATCCATTTTTGATATTAAAATATCAGGGTTATTGGACAAATAAAATAAAGGCGAGAAAAGTCCAGACTCAATAATTAAACGTTTCTCTCGCAATAATTTCTTGGCTTTTTTAGACACAAAAGGGGAAGGCATGTTTCGCTTAACTTTAGATAAAAAAGGTTCTTTTAAGTTATTGTTAATTCTACGTCTATTTTTTCGAGTATTTACTACATCGTTCAAAATTTTATTACTTTCAAATGATGCTTTTTCTAAAATCGAAACTATTAACTCCTTTTCATGCAGCCTTTTTTGCAAGTTATGTATATTATCAACTAACTTTTGTGTCTCTGCACGCGAGCGATCTTCTTCTTTCTTTAATGATACATTTAATTTCTCTAATTCAGACTCTAATGTCTCTTTTTTAATTAATGTTTCACTTAACTGTCGTGATTTTAATTTCTCTTTTTTAATTAATGATTCACTTAACTGTCGTGATTTTAATTTCTCTGCAGTTAATTCTACTTCTCGTTCCCTCAGTGGAGCAATCATTTGTTCAAGTTTTATCTCAAAATCACGCTTCTCTATTGTAAACTCATTTTTTGTCTGCTCTAATTGGCTTAAAACATGATCTGTCTGTTCTTTTTGCTGCCGTAATTCATTATCTTGTTTATTTGTTAGCTCTCTATAATCTAGTAGTTTCTTCTCTAGTGATTTCTTATTCTCTTCTTCTGCCAATAGTTTATCTTCTAAGGTTTTTTCATTCCAAAGAAAGAATTCTCTAGAATATTTAAACTCATTATTAAGTCTATCAATTAATTTAATATTAACAAAATCACGTTTTATCAAAAGACCTATTAAACTATTTAAATAAGAAGGTAGTTCTGACGAAATATTATCTAAGGCAATGTTCTGATGCTTTAACTTAGGAGAATAAAACGATTTAACAGTCTCTAATTTAGAACGAGATAATTCATGTCCCGTAAAATCAGCAAGCTTTTGAATAAAAGCCTCCAACGCATAAAAATCATCACTATACTGCACAATCAATCGTTTATAGCTACGACTATAATATTCGGAATGAAAGAAATAATGCGACCATAGCATTAAGCCTTTTTCAACCGACATTTCATCACGCTTTTTTAACGAAAGAGCCACTTCCATAGGATTTCTAAATATAAATGCTATCCTTATTTTTATCTTTAATTCAATTAGGGCTTTTTCCCAAATTGGGAATAAAATACACATTCTTGGGTCTTTAATTACAATTTTTTTTGCAAATTTCAGTTCGTCTTGAATAACTTCTTTTGCTAATTGCACATATTCATTTATTTTTTCAGGGAGAATACCCTCCATTGAAAAATAATAATCATCCCAGCTAGCACCATTCTCTTTGAGAATTTTTTCATTAAGGTCAAATACTTTATTATTTTCAAAATAACCTTTTGGATTATCAACCGTTGAATCCATCAAATTAGAGCCTGCATAAGAGCCTAAAATAGAAACGAGACCAGCAAGTACAGAAGTACCCGAGCGATGCATCCCCAAAACAATAATGCTTTCTTTCATTGGATTTTAATTCCGACAATCAACAAAGCATGTAAGAATACTACATTCTCCGTCCATTTTTATATAAAAAGAAATTACACGCAAAACACCGATAATTTCAAATATTAAGAACATTACAATTTAAATAACTTAATCGAATAAAATAATTTTTACACTCGACTCAGAGAAAAAATAACAGAATTAAGCAAAAAAAATGCGACTCAAACGAGTCGCACAAATACCACCAAAGGAGGATGGAGGGGTATCCAGAACATATTGAACTGAATATGATTATATAATAATACTCTAATTTACTAATGTCAAAACTTTTTTATAAATACTTTTTTTACTTTACGTACTTCCAGACACTTAACTAATTTATCGTTTATACTGCTTGCCATATTGCTATAGCATTACCACATAATAATTTTCGGAGAACCACATGAAGTTTTTGTTTAAAGCCACCACACTATCTTTAGTGACTAGTTTTTCATTATTAACAACAACCGACCTTATCGCTAATAGTTGCAGTAAATCAGATATAGATTATTATCTTCAACGCGGATTTACGCATGACCAAGTCGTTAGACTTTGTGCAATAACTGCAGCTCCTAAAGCTACAGCACCTATCAATACAACGATACCTAGCTCACCACAATATCAATCTCCTAATACAGTTAACGTGAGCAGAAGACCAAATAACGTACCAGCCGCATCAAACCAAGACCAAGTTTATTTTCAAACAGTATTAAAAGCTACTTCGGCAAATCTGACATCCTCTTCTCTTTCTTATACATCTAAGGAATGTGTGGAGTACGGAGAACCTGATTTAGCCGGTTTAAAAGATAAAGTATGCGCCAATACAAGAGTCACTCTACCCTTTGCAGGTTTGCAAATTGTAAGAGCGAGCAAAGGTATATTTTTACTAAAGAAGCAAGAATTACTAATTAAAGGCAACATCAAACGAGAATACCTAGATTTAAATGCCTATAACGCTAAAAAACAACAAATAGTACGTACACAACTTCCAGAACAACCACGTCAACTTGATTTACCTGTACACAAAGGTATCGACCCTAAACAGGTAGCCGCGAAACTTAATAAATATATAAAATGATAGCCTACAACTGTTTATTTTGACTTTTTTACCACAAAAAAGTCACATAAAAACCAAAGAAATGCTACAGAAATGTTAAAAATTTTGACATATGTTTGTATTTTCAGTAGTATTCAGCACAATCGTGGTTTTTTAGCAACAAACTCTCTCAGGAACTAAGAGTAAGTGTTTTTTTACTTAATTTGCTTAACCACCCGGTTTTTACAAACTTATCTTACAAAACGAGAAGGTACATACATATGAAAAAGACATTAATCTCTGCTGCTGTTGCAGCATCAATTCTTGCACCTCTAGGTGCAGCAATGGCTGACACTAAAATTTACGGCGCGATTCGTGCAGCTGCAATTATTGCAGGCGAGAAAGGCGGAGCTGACTTAGGTGGCGTTGTAAACAATGCTTCACGCATTGGCGTTAAAGGTAGCTACGGCGAAGAAGGAGGCTTAACGGGCTTCTTCAACATTCAAGAAGGCGTACAGACTGACGTTAACGGTGGATCTGGCTTCACTAACCGTTTTGCTATGGCTGGCGTTAAAGGTGGCTTTGGTACAGTTGTTGCGGGTCGTTTATCTACCCCATACAAAATGGCTGGTCTAAAAATTGACCCTTTCTATGATACATCTGCCGGCGCAGGAAACGGTGGTTCTAACTACGGTCTTTCTTCACTTACTAATGGCTGGGTAAATAACGTTGTTGGTTACATTAGCCCTAAATTTGGTGGCGGATTCACAGTTAATGCTGTTGCAGTACTAGATAAAGATGATAATGCACCAAACGGTATCTCTGCTGATGGTGACAATGCCTTTAACCCTGGAATCACTTACAGTAGCAATGGAATCACTGCTGCAGTACAGCACATCACAGAGATTGAAGCAACTCGACTATCTTTAGGCTATAAAGCTGGCGCAATAGGCGCAGGTGTTTCTTATGAAGATAATGCTGGTGGTATTGATGGTGCTGAAGCTGTTTACGTTGCAGGTACTTACCAAATGGGTAAAAGCAAGCTTGCTGCTTCTTACGGTTCTATCGACGGAACTGGTGCAGCAACAGGCTTCAATACAGAAGGAACCGGTTTTTCTTTAGGTTTATTCCAAAAAGTTGCTCCTAAAACTACAGTTACTGCTATCTACTCTGATGTAGATGCTGATATTAATGCGAATGATCGCGATCAGTTCTCTGTAGGTCTTATCCAAGCATTCTAATTTTTTAGAATAAATAGTAAGAGTTAAAAAGGCATCCTTATGGATGCCTTTTTTAATGGAAAAATTAAAGCCTAAAAAACTCTAAATTACACTATTCTTGCACGTACTTTTATGGATAGGCTTACAGATAATTTTAAGCTAACAGTATATTTGTCATATTTAATGTAGATGCTATACAAGCTTATGATGGTATTGCTTAAAATGAATATCCTCACTTATTATTTTGTAATTCTTAGCGAACTTACCATTTTTGTTTTTAAAATAGATAACTCGAAAGTAAGTTTAATAAACAGTTGTCCTTTTAACAAAAACCAAACAACAAGCTTACAAAGCTTATTACTAGTTCGTCTGTAGGGTGATTCTAAAAGTTAATGAATATTAGTGACTTTCGTTTTTAATAAACAACAACTCAATTATCTATAACCATTTTTAATATACCAGAGAGCTTTTCTAACTCGAAGATAGCATAAAGTAAAAATGCGTATTTATAAAAGTCTTCATTTATCTTCCTCATAGAATGATGTATTTATTTCTCGTCTTCTTCCATAATATTATTTGGAATTGTCATTTTTCCTTTTAACAAACTTCCGTAATAGATAAGTTGCTTTAGCTATCACAATTTTATATCTATTGTAAACGCGGTCAATTAGTTTTGAGGGGTTTGTTTTACTTCTAAATTATTCACAAACATTGCAATCTCAATTTTTTTAAATTATTAGACTTTAGACTACTGAAGAGATGAAGTCTTTAAACCGTAAACAAGATCCTTTCTTTTGGCTCTTTAATTTATTCTAACTTCAAAGTTTCTGCTTCTACTAAAGCTGCTTATTTCGAAACTACACACTTCTATTGAATTAAAGAGAAATTAATCTCCTAGAACAACAATACTAAAAATAAATCACTTACACACTCATAAAGCATACTTAAAATACCCTATAGAAAACTCAGGCAAAAAAAAGCACCTCAATGAGGTGCTTTTTAAACTGTATTAAAAACCAGTTTTAGAACTTATGACGAATACCTACAGAGATACCACCAGCATCGCCGCCAGCATCTGGGCCTACTTTCTCGCCATGACCAGCACCACCGATCGCACCATCTGTTACATTTGCGTATTGACCGTAAACTTCAGTTTTACTACCTAATTTATGATCATAACCAATTGCAATTAGCTCAGGATCGTCTGCACCGGCTCCATCATTATCACGTGTATAGTATTGAGCTTTAACAGTACCAGCACCGATTTTGTATGCTGCGCCAACACCAATTACAGTTGCATCAGGAGTTCCGCCTGTAATACCTGTAAGAAGCTCTGAAACACCAGCATCATTTGTTTCATCTTGGTAGAAACCAACAAGTTTAGCTGGACCAATTTTGTATGAACCCACTAAACGATATGCATTTTGATCGCCAGCACCGTCCACATCATGAGTTTCGTAACCAGCACCCAACATCATTGGACCCGCATTATAAAAACCGTTAACACTGAATGCAGTATTATCATCACTACCAGCAATATCCGTTACATACGCACCTAACGCCTGAAACCCACCCATTTTAGGTGTTTGATATGCGATAACATTATTAGCACGTATATCCCATAAAGCTGGATTTGTAACACTACGGTTTTGACCTAACTGAGTACTCCAAAATAAATCAGCCTTACGACCTACTGTCTTCATTGGCGTGTCATGACGACCAATAAGTAGCGCACCAAAACCACCTGCTAAACCAACAACTTGGTTACGATTAGAGAAACTAACACCACCACCTTTTACGGCAGTTTTATCTGCTCCACCTGCTTCTCCACCTGTATCAATTCCCCATTCAGCTTGATAAATCGCTTTTAAACCAGCGTTTAATTCAGCAGAACCTTTCACACCAATACGTGAACTGTTTGATGCAACTGTATTTTTATCAGTTGCACCACTTAATGCATCATAAGATGCGTGTAACTGACCGTACAATGTAGTGTCAGCTAAAACAGGTGCTGAAACACCTGCAGCTATTGCTATAGCGAGTAATTTTTTCATAACATTTATTCCTTATTTACAACAAAAATTTAATTTTAAATAACCTATTGAGTTATTATTTCCACTCGCTACCATTTATACGCTTTTAATCGCTATTTTGCAAACAATAATTCGTAAAAATGAGACAGTTTTTCCTTTTTTGTGTTGTTTTAGATACAAAAATATTTTTCATCCAATAAATTAGATCTAGAACTATAATTTGATCTAAAAAAAATCTTCAAGCGTTTAATATACTAGACTATATAAATTCATAACAATACAAACAATAACTTGTAACGACCTTGCATGATAATCTCTCATACAAGTGGACTAAAGATAAGAACAAGGAACTAAAATAGTGCTAAAAAATATTCGTGATTGGATATGGACAACCATTGTCGATTGGCTAAACGCCATCCCTAAAGGGAATCAGGACATGCAAATGATTAATGACTTCTCACAACTATTACAGCAAATAAAACCTGCAGATGTCATTTTATTTGAAGGACGCACCCGTGTTAGCGAGGTTATAAAAATTATTACTTTATCGCCTTGGACACATGCCGCACTGTATATTGGTTGCTTAAATGATATAAAAGACGACAGCACGCGCGCTATTATTAATAAACACTACAATGGTGCCCCAGATAAACCATTAGTAATCGAATCATTACTTGGGCACGGCACAATTGTTTCCACTCTAAGTGATTATTTTGAAGACAATTTACGTGTTTGTCGCCCATCAGGCTTAACCTCGGATGATCAATCTAACGTCGTAGATTTTGCGTCAGAGCATCTAGGAATGAATTACGATGTTCGTCAGCTACTTGATTTAGCGAGATTTATGTTTCCGTACGGTATTTTACCACGTAAGTGGCGCTCCTCTTTATTCCAACATAATGCGGGAAGACCGACAAATATCATTTGTTCTAGTATGATTGCGCGTTGCTTTCAAAACATTAATTATCCGATCACACCTATTATCAAAGCAGATAATCAAGAACGGATAAAATTTCATAAACGTCATTTCCGATTATTTGTCCCCTGTGATTTTGATTACTCACCCTCTTTTGAGATACTAAAGTTCCCCACATGGTCTTTAAACAACAAAGGAGAATATCGTAACTTACCTTGGCAAGAAGAAGAGGAAGAAGAAACCGAACAAACTGATACGGATACCACTATTAAAAAAGCCAAAATAAATATATCCTTTATTAAAGAGACTTTTTCACGAAACAGATGACAAATAAAACCAAGATAACGCCTAACTAATAAGCACAAAAGGAAAATAACAATGCTCTGGCTACTTTTACTTCTAATTACTATCGGAATTATCGGCTACCGTCGTTTAAGTCTTCATCATTCAACGTGGGTAATCGGGGCTTGGGCTATCCTCCTTATAGCAACAAATTCACTACAAGGATGGCTTTGGTTCCTTTGGGTTCCTGTTGTGTTAGTCGTTACACTAATTAATTTACCTTCTGTTCGACAAAGATTGATTAGCCGACCTGCCATGAATTTACTGGCAAAAAATCTTCCAACAATTTCTAAAACAGAACAAGAAGCACTGGATGGCGGGAATGTCTGGTGGGATGCAGAGTTATTTTCAGGGAAACCAGATTGGAAACATTTGCGCGACATTTCCACCAAAGCATTTACTAAGGAAGAACAAGCCTTCCTTGAAGGTCCTGTAGAACATCTTTGTGGTCTATTAGATGATTGGCAAATCACACACGAGTTACAAGATTTACCCGAAAAAGTGTGGGACTATATAAAAGAAGAACGTTTTTTCGGCATGATCATTCCTAAAGAATACGGTGGACTTGGCTTTTCTGCCAGAGCACATTCTCAGGTTGTGATGAAGATATCAGGTCGTAGCATTACCGCTGCGGTCACTATTATGGTGCCAAATTCACTAGGTCCGGGTGAGTTATTAATTAAATACGGCACAAAGGGTCAAAAAGATTACTATTTACCACGGCTTGCTATCGGCAAAGATATTCCTTGCTTTGCATTAACTGGTCCCGAAGCAGGCAGTGATGCTAGCTCAATACCCGATACGGGCATTGTGTGCCGTGCAGAATATAACGGTAACAAAGAGACACTCGGCATTCGTCTTAACTGGGAAAAGCGTTATATTACGCTCTCCCCTGTTGCTACATTATTAGGCTTGGCATTTCAACTCTATGATCCAGACCATCTGCTCGAAAAACACCACCCAGAAGTAATAAACAATACAAGCAATTCAAACGATCCCATGAATCACATCGGCATCACCGTTGCGCTTATTCCCACCAATACAGCAGGTATTGATATTGGAAAACGCCATTTTCCATTAAATAATCCATTCCAAAACGGCCCTAACTGGGGAAAAGATGTGTTCATCCCGATGGATTGGTTAATTGGTGGTGTAAAAAACGTTGGTAAAGGCTGGAGTATGCTGGTTGAATGCTTGGGTGAAGGCCGCGGTATTTCCTTACCTGCCATGTCTACCGGAGCGGCAAAAATGATGACGCGTTACACGGGAGCTTATGCACGTGTACGCAAACAGTTTGGTATTTCAATCGGTCAATTTGAAGGCATAGAAGAACCACTTGCCAATATGCTGGGAAATACCTATCTAATGGATGCAGCTCGCACACTAACAACAACTGCTCTTGACCAAGGACAACGACCGGCAGTAATCACCGCATTACTTAAATATCAACTAACCGAACGTATGCGCAAACTCACCAACGATGCAATGGATATTCAAGGCGGTTCGGGCATTTGTCTTGGACCTTCTAATATTATCGGGCGAGCTTATCAAGCAATCCCCATCGGCATTACGGTCGAAGGCGCGAATATTTTGACCCGCTCTCTGATTGTTTTCGGGCAAGGTGCAGTTCGGTGTCACCCTTACCTTTTAAAAGAAATGAAAGCTACCCAACAGAAAGATCTTAAAGCTCTTGATGATGCTTTATTTTCTCATATCGGTTTTGTTATCAGCAATCTATCACGAAGTGTCTGGTTTGGTCTTACAAACGCTATATTTGAAGTCCCAGGGACACCACTGACACGTCGCTACTACAGGCGACTAAGCCGCTTAAGCGCAGGCTTTGCATTATTATCTGATTATGCACTACTCACACTCGGCGGAAGTTTAAAACGACGCGAACGGTTATCGGGACGCTTTGCCGATATTCTTGCCAATATGTACTTATGCTCTGCGACCCTTAAACATTTTGAAGACCAAGGCGAGCCCGAAGCAGACCTACCTCTACTGCACTATGCTTGCCAACAAACCATGCACGAAGCACAACAAGCCATGTTAGCCGTTTTTTATAATTTACCCTTTAGTTTTATATCAAAAACATTACGTGCGCTTATGTTTCCCTTTGGAAAACCCTATTCGCCACCTGCAGACAAATTAATTCATCAAGTCGCCAAATTAGCACTTGAACCGTCTCCTACTCGTGATCGCTTAACAGAAGGTGCTTACATCAGTAATAATCCATTAGACCCTGCGGGAAGGATCGAACACGCATTTTTACTTAGTATTGAAGCTGAAACAGCAGAGAAAAAACTAAAAAATCTGTATAAACAAAATAAGTTAAGCACATTAACTCATAGCGAACGTATTAGTGAGGCGATAGAAAAAGAATTGATTAATAAAATAGAAGGTGAATTACTCCAACGTTCTTGGCTTGCCATGCGCGAAGCTATTCGAGTAGATTCTTTTAATAAAAACGAACTTAAAGATTGATAACGTAAGTACAAATAAACAATGGCTACAAATCCTTTGAACCCCTCGACAAATCTGCCTCATGTTGTACAAGCTGGACTTGCTGTATTGATTCACTGTCCATGACTACTTGATACAAACCTTGCACCAACAACGCCATTTTTTTGTAATCCAATCGGTCAACCACTTCTAAAGCCTCATCATTGATATTTCGATATTCTGCTGTATCCGTTACTAAGAGCGCAGGAAATCCTTTATTCCAATAATTATGATGATCGAAGGAGGCTATTTTAGGGAAACTTTCGGGCACATTAAATGAATACAATGGCAAAGAAGAAGCACTTAGAAAACTCTGCTTTACATGACGAAGCTGCGAATAATCCTGCAAACGCCCCATCAAACTTATGTAATCGCCTTTATTCGGATAGAAAAGCTTCATGAATGAAAAGGGATGAGCCTGACTATTATTCTCTGAATTAAAACGACCCACACTATCAAGTGAAATCATCATTCTTACTTTTTTAGCTGATTGATATAATGCTTCAGCATGGTTATAACTACCCGTTTCAAATTTTCGTAAAGACTGACTACCCGATAAAGGGTATGCCACCAGTTGTACTTGAATTGACAATTGATCTTCATGCATTGCCAATTGTCGAGCAAGTTCCATTAAGGTAGCCACCCCGCTGGCATTACCTTCGGTATCTAATGAGCTATCTTCTGCATCGTAATGTGCGCCTATTACAAACAATTCATCCGTCTTCGGGCCTATTTGTAAAACCACATTATTAAATTGACCGTTTAAGGTCCAATATGGCTGGTAACTGGTTTCCCCTAATTGTGTAAACTCTTTATGGATATAACGCGCTGTATTGGCAAGATTATTATATGAAATTGTTCGTGGCGCATAAACTTGCGACAATTTATTTACATGTGACTCAAGATTATTTTGGCTTACTAAAGGCTGTAATGAGTGTTTAGAAGAAATAAAAAAAACAGGTTGCGTAAAAGCAAACCAGATAAAAAGACTGACAACAGATAACGCAATCAACCAATCTGAAATTTGTCTAATAAAAAACGAAAGCATGAGGTATTCCAAAAATAAATAAAACTACACTAATGAATACACCTTCTCATACTATAGTTGCATTTATTCCCTACCCTATCACCAGTGGATTAAAACATCAGATAGAATGAACCATCCTTTTTCCAAGCAATAAAAAAGCCAGCGATTGCTGGCTTCTTTATTGCTTAATACTTTCTGTAAAAGAAATTATAAAGCTTGAATACGTGCGTTTAAACGACTCTTATGACGTGCTGCTTTATTCTTTTTAAGAATACCTTTTGAAACACTTGAATCAATCTCTGGAACAGCCACTTTATAAGCATCAGTAGCTGCAGTTTTATCACCTGCTTCGATCGCAGAAACAACAGCTTTCACTGTGGTACGCATACCTGAACGAATATGTTTATTATGTTGGCGACGTGCTTCTGCCTGACGAACACGTTTTTTTGCTGATGTAATATTAGGCACTATCTGCTCCCGCTAGGGCTTAAAAAAGAGGACGCATTATGCCGATTAAAATAGATAACATCAACTATCAATTGAAACTTTTTACACATTAAGTAATCGATCTTAAACACGACTTTCTTCATGTTTAATGTTCAAACGAGAAAACAAGTGTGCATCATGGTTTTCATCAGGGTTATCAGTAGTTAACAACCGATCACCATAGAACATTGAATTAGCACCCGCGAAGAAACATAGTGCCTGCATTTCATCATTCATTTCTGCGCGCCCTGCGGATAAACGCACATAAGATTTCGGCATTAAAATGCGCGCCACAGCAATAGTACGAATAAATTCAAACGAATCAAGTTGATCTATTCCATCTAGGGGCGTTCCCTGTATTTGCACCAAATCATTAATAGGTACAGATTGGGGGTGTTCTGGCAAATTAACCAACTCTTGCATCAAACGGGCACGATCTCTGCGTGTCTCGCCCATACCTAGAATACCGCCTGCGCACACATTAATTCCTGCATCACGCACATGCTCGAGTGTATCTAAACGATCTTGATAGGTTCGCGTGGTAATCACATCACCATAAAACTCTGGCGATGTATCTAAATTATGATTGTAATAATCTAATCCCGCTTGCTTTAAACGCGCAGCTTGTTTTTTTTCTAGCATACCCAAAGTAACACAGGTTTCCATACCTAAATCCCTGACCGCAGTGATCATATCAATAACACGATCAAGATTTTTATCGGTCGGATTGCGCCACGCTGCGCCCATACAAAAACGAGTAGAACCGTTAGACTTTGCTTCAGATGCCGCTGTGATCACTTCATCCAAAGGCAATAAACGCTCACGTTCCAATCCCGTATCATTACGCGCACTTTGTGAACAATAAGAACAATCTTCAGGGCATGCGCCCGTTTTAATACTTAATAAGGTACTGACTTGAACCGTGTTAGAATCAAAATGTTCACGGTGAATAGTATGCGATTGGAAAATTAAATCATTAAAAGGCAAATCAAACAGTGCTTCAATTTCTTCAAGTTTCCAATTATTTCGTAACGTCATTTTTAATCCTAGAAAATCGTTTTAATAAAAGAGCCATGTTAGAGGCTAGCTTTCATATTCAGTATCCTGCCATACTTCCTTATTAATCTTAAGTATCTCACGAATCGATAAGGGGATTATTACAACCACACTTGCAACCCATAACATCCAGCCATATTTTAAGAAAAAATCACCAGGGGCAAACGTAAGTATAGGCACTAACATGCCCGCAAGCGCATAATAATGATTCGCGGCGATTTGTGTATAATAGCCTACTCTCGAATTGGGATGATGACGATACATTGCATATACAAACATAGATGCACCAAACCAAAAAATAAATAACGGAAATGGAATAAGAACTGCTGCAATATTTCCATAGTTAAACACTTTTGCACTTTTTTTCGCCTCTTCTGCTGTAACTACTTTTAGCTTTGGCATATCTGTATACTAACAATTATTAATTCTAAAATCTTCATAAGTGGCGCACAAAAACCACAAGAGTTTAACCACAAGAAACCGCCTGTCAATGATAACGATCAAACTACCATCTTATAATTTATCGAAAGTAAATAAATAATGGCCATAACGACCCCTAACAAAGAAACGGTCAGACGAGTCTGTCTACTTTCAGGAGCGACATGTTGCTATATATTGGTAGATACGGGTGATGAATATGTAGATGTACTTGCGGATATCAAAAAAGAAGAAATAAAACACTGCGTGAAATCACTTCATGATTGGGGAGGGATGAAATTTCGCCTTTATTCGCTACTGGATATTTCACCCGATGAAATAAAACTCACCAATAAAATTAAAAGCGTAGGCGAGAAAATATATCCTTAAAAACAAAGCTGATAGACTAAATTCACAATCATAGGTCTTTCAAAAACAGAAAAGCCGAACAAACGTCCGGCATTTTTGAGAATATTTATTATCAATTATTTTGCGGCTTCTTCAGAAACTGGCTCAGGTCTATCAACTAATTCAATATAAGCCATAGGTGCATTATCACCTGGACGGTAACCACATTTGATAATACGAGTATAGCCCCCTGGACGTTCTTTGTAACGAGGACCTAAATCGTTAAAAAGTATCCCAACCGTTTCTTTATCACGTAAACGAGAAAATACAGTACGGCGATTATGAACAGAATCACTTTTTGCGCGTGTGATTAAAGGTTCTGCCACACGACGAAGTTCCTTCGCTTTTGCAACGGTTGTTTTAATTGCACCGTGCATAAACAAAGCGTTAGATAAACTTTGCAATGTTGCTTTACGATGACTACTGTTACGACTTAACTGTCGACCAATTTTACGATGACGCATGATTAAACCTTTATTCTAATGCTGATTACAACACAAACCAATGACTCACACTTATGTGACTGTTAGCCGATTCGTGCATCTTTGTTTTCAATAGCTGCAGGCGGCCAGTTTTCTAGGCGAGCACCTAGTGTTAGACCGTGTGAAGCTAAAATATCTTTAATTTCAGTGAGAGACTTTTTACCCAAATTAGGCGTTTTAAGTAACTCAACTTCTGTTTTCTGGACAAGGTCACCAATGTAGTAAACTTGCTCTGCTTTCAAACAGTTTGCAGAACGTACTGTCAACTCTAAATCATCAACAGGACGTAATAATACTGGATCAACTTCTGGCTCTGGCTCTTCTTCTGGCTCTGGCTCAATAATAGTTAGATCAAAGAATACCGCTAATTGCTCATGCAAAATAGTTGCCGCATCACTGATTGTTTCTTCAGCATCTATCGAACCATCTGTTTGTAATTCGATGATTAACTTATCCATATCGGTACGATTTTCTACACGTGCACTATCGACATCATAAGAAACACGTACAATCGGACTAAAACTTGCATCCAATACCAATGTACCTAGTGGTAACTCGGGAGAATCTGGACCACGACGAACAGAAGCAGGCTGGTAACCTCTTCCTTTTTCAATTTTCATCGTCATTTCGATTTCTGTATCAGTTGTTAATGTTGCAATAACCGCATCAGGATCAACCACTTCAACATCATGATCTAATGTAATATCACCGGCAGTAATAACACCAGGACCTTTTTTACGAAGATCAAGCTCAACTTCATCTTTAGTATTTAAGCGAAATGCTAATTTTTTAAGGTTTAACAGAATATCAACAACGTCTTCTTGAACACCTTCAATTGCAGTATATTCGTGCTCAACACCTGTAATTTTAACCTCGGTTACAGCACAACCAGGAATAGACGATAGTAATATTCTACGTAAAGCATTACCTAGAGTATGACCAAAACCACGCTCTAAAGGCTCTAATACGATCTTGGAAGTATAGTTACCCAGATCTTTAACCTGAATATTACGGGGTTTTAGTAAATCAATTGATTTCGACACGATATAAACCTCTGCTTAACTCTAATATAGGGTGGATAATAATTACTTAGAGTATAATTCCACAATAAGAGATTCATTAATCTCGGCTGGCAATTCTTCACGCTCTGGCATCGCTTTAAACGTACCTTCAAGCTTCTTGGTATCCACTTCGATCCACTCTGGAAAACCAACCTGATCCGCAACTGAAACAGCATCTTGGATACGTATTTGCTTCTTCGCTTTTTCACGAATCGAAACAACATCACCCGGGTTTACTTGGTAAGAAGGTATATTAACGATCGTACCGTTAACCATAATTGCTTTGTGGCTTACCAACTGGCGAGATTCTGAACGAGTAGATCCGTAGCCCATACGATAAACAACATTATCAAGACGACATTCAAGAAGTTGTAACAAGTTTTCACCCGTTGAACCAGAACGACGTACAGCTTCTTTAAAGTAATTACGGAATTGCTTCTCAAGTACGCCATAGGTACGACGAACT
>Ga0209633_10001417_pt1 | contig 24694 bp, 17 predicted proteins | sample Cruoilmetagenom1_FD_187290 | JGI IMG/M metagenome (GOLD analysis project Ga0209633, IMG submission 187290) | Oil polluted marine microbial communities from Coal Oil Point, Santa Barbara, California, USA - Sample 1 (SPAdes) (version 2) | ecosystem: Environmental > Aquatic > Marine > Oil seeps ...
ATATCACTTACTTTTAACAGGCGATATTCCCACCCAAGAAGAAGTTGACAGTTTGATTATCGATATGAATAACCGTCGTATCATTCCTAAATATGTTTGGGATGTAGTTGATTCTTTCCCTAGCGAAAGTCATCCAATGGCTATCTTATCAGCAGCTGTAATGAGTTTGGAACGCGAATCTCAATTCAACGTTAAATACCGTCAAGGTGCTAGCAAAATGGATTACTGGGATTCTACTTATGAGGATGCCACCAACTTATTAGCAAAAATGCCACTTATTGGTGCTTATATTTATAATAAATTGTACAACCCTGAAGGCGGACACCGTTATCCGGATCCTACCTTAGATTTGGGTGCAAATTTTGCCTATATGATGGGAAAAGAAGCACCTTATGACGATGTATCTCGTATGTATTTTATCATTCACGCAGATCACGAAAGTGGAAACGTAAGTGCACATACAGGACATTTAATTGCCAGTTCTTTATCAGATGTTTATTATGCTACTTCAGGTATGATTAACGGTTTGGCAGGTCCTTTACACGGTTTAGCTAATCAAGAAGTACTTCGTTGGTTACAAGGTTTAAAAGAACAAATGGGTGATAAAGTACCTAGTGAAGAAGAAATGAAAAAATATGTTTGGGATACGCTTAACAGCGGACAAGTAATTCCGGGATATGGTCATGCCGTATTGCGTAAAACAGATCCAAGGTACAGTGTACAAAGAGAATTCTGTTTAAAACATATGCCAAATGATCCATTATTTAAATATGTTGATGCATTATACAATGTCGTACCAGATATTTTAAGAGAACACGGTAAAGCCAAAAACCCTTGGCCTAACGTTGATGCACAATCAGGTGTTGTTCAATGGTTTTATGGCGTTAAAGAATACGATTTCTATACGGTATTATTCTCTATAGGACGTTCTATTGGAGTACTTTCTAACCTTGTTTGGGATAGGGCTTTAGGTTATCCAATTGAAAGACCTAAATCTGTTACAACAGATATGTTAGAAGAAATGGTAGGTCTTAAAAAATAATTAATTTCACAATATAAAAAAAGAGGCGCAATTAATTGTGCCTCTTTTCTTTTTAAATAATTAGGGTTTATTGAAAAAAATCACTTCACATTTTTTTTTAATTTTTTTAGTAAGTTCTAGTTATTGGCATAATAGACAAAAAAATAGGCTGTTTTTAGATTGATTTTTTGTAAAATTCTTTAAAATCTTTTGATGTATATAAATAAAAAATCAAGTGCAGGTTGCAAAATTTGCTATTATTGATTGCAAAGCCTTTTTGTATTAGTATTTGTTTATTTAATCTAATTCAAATATACTATCATTCACCACAATATTAAATCTGTAATCTAAGACGTTATCTATGACTGTATCTTGTATTATAAATTGTTTTGTACTTAAAAATGTTTTTACGTCCATAATTTCCTGTCTTTCTATAACTTCTAAAAGTGTTCCTTTGTCAGAAATCATTTTATAAAATTCAAATGTGTTTTTATCGATTAGGTAATACATTTTTTCATTATCAAAATCTGGTTTAATTAGTATTTTATAATATATTTTTCCATTCTCTTTAATCTCTCCAATATATTTTATGTCATTATTCTTAGATGTGTAATTGTATTCAGGGAAAATTTTTGCAAGTCCTGAATTTAATTTTATTTCATATTTAGTCATTTTTCTATTTTACCATTCATTTTAGTAATTCCTTTTTTGCCATTTAGAATTACTTCTAGTTGCGAATGGTTGGGAAAGATAATAATACTATACATTTTATCTGGCGCTTTAATTGTGTGTGCAGTCTTAATTACACCAAATTTATATTTTGATTCGGAGACTTTATAGGAAGTTTTAATATTGCCAACAATTTCTCTGTCAGCTATAGTTTTTAAGTATTTTCCCTAAATAATATCTACATTTGATACTTCTGTGCTTTTGCAAGATGTTGTAAAAATTAGTGTAATTAGGATAAATTTTTTCATTTATTTTTTTCTTTGGAAAGCGTCTAAATTGATTTTTTATTTGTGCATTACTGCCAATAGCAATTTATCTAAAAAAGGTCATTGTTCTAACAAACTTTTCAAAAGTAAGAAAAATTTTGGTAAATAATTTTGAAAATATCTATTGTGATTTTTAACTCTACGTGAATGGTTATTTCTTTATTATTTTGGTTGTTAATACGTCATTATTTATTTGAATTTTTGCGATATAAATTCCGGCAGTAAAATTTGATAAATCAATGTTTTCGTTTTGATTAATATTTGTTTTTTTAATTATTATTTTACCTGTTATATCGGAAATTGCAATTTGTTGAACACTGTCTTCTGTAAATTTAAAGTTTATAATTCCTGATGTAGGATTTGGATAAATTGAATAATCATTTACATTTATATTTTCAATCGAGGTGATTAATTCAAATTCAACAGTAACATTTGTGTTTTCAGCTAAATTATCAATTACAAGTTCAGTTGATGCGTTATTAGAAACAGTGGCATTATTGATTTTCCATTCTTTTACTTCGTAGTTTGCATCGGGCGTTGCTGTAAATGTGATGTTTGAGTCAATTTCTAAAGTTGCTGGTGATGTCAAGGTGCTTGTTCCATCTGTTGCAGAGAGAGAACCATTGCTGTTTTCAACATTGAAAGTTACATCGTACATTTGTTTATAAGTGAAATTTACGATAATATCAAGTAAATTACTATCATTGTCAACAAACTGTGTTGTAAGTGTATTTATCCCTACTGACCAATTGAAAGGAGCTGTGGGGTTAAATTGCCAAATATTGTTGCTTCCAGTATAAATCATTTGTCCCTGAACATTTCCATTATACATAACGTTAATATTTGAAGTGTTGATATTATCGTCTATTACTTCAATAATTAAAGAAGTTAAATTGTCGGAAGAAGTAATTTCTCCAAGTTCGTAAACATTGTTGGTTGCTGTGCGTGTTAGGGTGCCTAAATCGGTGGTTGCGAATGTGAGTGTGCCGGCTGTGGGTGTAGTTGTTGAATTAGTAAACTCTAACTCATAAGGTGCATACATAAAACGTTGAGTTGATCCATCGGTAATTTCAAATTTTAGATAAAATTTATCACCGACAGTAAAAGTATTAGGTATAGTGATGTTTACATTTCCGCTGCTTATGGTACTTCCGTTTTCGGGTGCATTACTTGATGATATTTCAGAAATATAAGCATTGTAGGGATTACGGTCGTTGTCAAAACTTACATTTACAATTCCATTGTTATAAGGAACATTGCGATAAGTAAAATCGGTAGAAATAACATCGCCTGCTTGAATATTATTATGGCCAACAGAAAAAACATTTGTATTTATAGAACTTTCAACTTCAAGAATACTTAACCAAGAGGCAGAAGCCCAATTTATTGAAGTTCTTGTTCCGTTTCCCCCAAGGAGTATATTATTATGGTATCCGTCAATAATTTGGTCGCCACCAGAAACGGGATTGTCAGTGCTTTTTTTGTCGCCCCAAATATTATGGCTGTAATAAAAGCCTTCAATTTCGCCTTGAGTTTCGTAAGTATTAAACCATGCATTACGTTCGGTTTGTGTCATCGTTGCTTCTCCGTTAGTTACTGGTGTGGCTAAGTCGATAGTTCCGTGATACATTAAGATGATGTTCAAATGGTCGGAAAAATCGTAATTTGTTCCTAAAATGCTGTAAGTGTATCCGCTTTCGTTGTGATAACCGCCGGGTAAACTTGTCCAAAGTCGGTTAAATGCTCCGGTAACATATTGCCCTGTCGGATATTCTATATTTTGATAATAAACATCGGTAAATAAAATATTTTCATAAACTGAAATTGGAGCGTCTATGGTTTGTCCAGGTCCAAGTGGTGGATTTACACCTTGTGGGTCGGCAGTAGTCAGTGGATGCGGATCGAGCGCCGTAACTTGATCTATGTCTATACCTTGTAGCCCAAGTAATCGTGCAATTTCAAAAACCATTCCGCCGCCACGACTATGTCCTATTAAATGTAATGGGAGTGTTGCTAATATTTGTTGACTATTTTGACTTTGATAAATTATAGGCGCAACGGTAGCAGCTACTTCTTGTGCTGTAATACCTGTTGTGAGGTGGTTTGAAACAGCAGTCCAATTTACAAGTATAACAATTTCTGCATTGTTTGCGTTAATCAAATCAAAATTCCAATCTGAAACGGATGCAGAAAGATTTCCTTCTGTTCCGGTAACGGTAATTGTAGCGACATGTCCATTGTTACCTGAACGGGTAATTATGGCATCAGCCATTTCCTGCATCCAAGTAGGTTGAGCGTTGTCTGGGTTCCAACCGTGAACGATTATTGTAACGCCAGCACCTTGTTTTTCAAGCACTTGTGAAAAAATTAGAGATGTTGAAAACATTAAGAATATAAAAAATAAGAATTTGATTTTCATACTAATTATTTTTAAAGTTATTATAAATTTAAATTTTTGTAGCCCGAATCAAAAATTGCGTTCTCTTAATTTTTGCAAGGACTTAGTATATTTTTAAGTATTTAATATTTTGTATAATATTTAAAATTCCAGCAATGCATTCCGTTAATGATATGTTCTACAACAAAAATCTCTATTTTTCTGATATAATTTGTTTTATTTTCAGAAATATAAGCTGTTATTTTCTTTGTTTTTTTAGCATTATTATTAATAGCAATTTGTTTAAAAACTGCCATTATTTTAGTTAACTTTTCAAAGTTAAGAAAAATTTTGATAAAGAATTATAAAATAGACTATTATTTATAAAAAGGTAAATTCAATTAGCAAGTGTAACTTTTTAATTTTTATGATTATAATGATTGAGATTTTTTTGGTCTTTTATACATGTAAAGCTTCATCCTGATATTTGTCGAGCGTAAAAGTGATGTGTCTATGTTTTTTTAGTAAAATCTAAATGAGGTAAAATACTTGCTATAAAGCCATTGTTTTAATAACAGATTTTATTTTATTATTTGGAACAGTTACCGATAAAACATAGTGTTTTATCAACCATTTATTGTTTTTAGAAACCAATACACCCGACCCGCGACAAGTGCCCATCCAAGTGTTTAACAACTCGTCAAACCAAGCGATTTTTTTGTCTTTTGACAGGTGAATATTTCTGTTTATTTTGGTGAATTTCCAAGCTTTTCCTTTGTCAAAATATGGTTTGGAAAATGCCATAAAATCACTTTTATTCCAAACTTCTTTTGGGTCGGTTCCGACAAAAATGGCATCGGAATCCATAAGGTCAAAATATGATTTGAACTGGGCTTCAGCTGCTGCTTGATGCCAATCATCTAAAGTTTTTTCGATGCTTACTTTTGGAGTTTCTATATTTTTTGAGTTGTTCTTTTTTTCGTTAGTAGCACAAGAAATGCTGAATAGGAGTAGAATCAGTGCTATTTTTTTCATAAGATTATTTTATTTGTAGGTGAATATGGTCATTGTGACGAACAGAACGGCATCCTTGGTATCTTATGCGTTTGTCTGTTAGATGCATCCTGTTTGTGTTGAAATGGTTGAAATAGATTATGCCTATAATTGTTTTAAATATGAATTTTTTCGTAAAATCATTTAATTCAAATTTCCAAAGAACAAGTACGTAACTAAAATAGCTGCAATAATACCGGCGATATCGGCAACAATACCTGCTGTTGCTGCATAACGTGTTTTTTTAATACCTACAGAACCAAAATAAACAGCCAATACATAAAAAGTTGTTTCGGTACTGCCTTGCAAAATAGATGTTAAATGCCCTACAAATCCATCAACGCCATGATTTACCCAACTTTCAACCATAGCAGCACGGGCGCCACCACCGGTTAAGGGTTTCATAAAAGCGGTGGGCAAACCATCGACAAATCGCGTGTCCATGCCGATGTGTGCTACGATAAAACGAAACAAATCCAACACATAATCCATTGCTCCTGAAGCTGTAAATACACCAATGGCTGCTAACATGGCTACCAAATAAGGAATAATTTTGACAGCTACATTAAAACCGTCTTTGGCACCTTCAATAAAAGCATCGTAAACATTTATTTTTTTATAAAAAGCAACGCCAATAAAAACGGTAATAATACTAAATAGTGTGATGTTGCTCAATAAATTGGTAAATACTTTTACTTTTTCGGGGTCGTCTAACCAAGCGACGTAGTAAGATATGCCACCAATTACGGCTGTTGTTCCAATTAAATAAGAAAGAACGACGCCATTGAATAGATTTATTTTTTGCCGAATAGCCATATAAAATAATCCGACTAAGGTAGAAACAAAAGTGGCGATTAAAATGGGTAAAAATATATCGGTAGGTTCAACTGATCCCTTCATTGCGCGTAGGGCTAGAATACTAACGGGAATTAAAGTTAATCCGGATGTGTTAAGCACCAAAAACATAATTTGTGCATTGCTGGCAGTATCTTTTTTGGGATTGAGGTCTTGTAAATCATTCATAGCTTTGAGACCGAGCGGTGTGGCAGCATTATCAAGCCCCAGCATATTAGCCGAAATATTCATCATCATAGAGCCGATAGCCGGATGATTTTTTGGCACTTCTGGAAATAATTTGGTAAATAAAGGCGAAACAGCTTTGGCTAGAATGGTAATCATACCACCTTTTTCACCAACTTTCATGATGCCCATCCACAAAGCAAGTATGCCTGTTAAACCCAATGATAATTCAAATCCAAGTTTTGAACGTTCAAACAAGGCTTTCATCATCACGGAAAATATCTCAACATCTCCTAAAAAAATTAATTTAATCAGTCCTACAACAAAGGCAATTAAAAAAAAGCCTACCCAAATATAATTAAGAGCCATAAAGCAATTGATTTGTGTTTAAAAAAAACTGTAATTTACACTTTGATGAATATTTTTTTTCGATACATCATCCAAGCCACGAATATATAAAAAATAACTACAGTAAGTGCGTAAAATACAGATGAAAATGCGGTATCACCCAAATTATCAGTAAAAATATGATGGTATAACCAGCCATGTATTGTAGATTTGCTGCCGGGAATATGAAGCAAATAGAAAGATTTTGTAATAAAAATGGACAACGTAAATATGGCAATGGCATTCATGCCTAAATATTTAAACATATTTGCCCACTTTTTGTGATTTAAGATGTCGGTTATCCAATAAATAATTGCAAATACAATATAAGCAATGCCACCTGTATAAAGCACATAACTGCTTGTCCAAAGCCGTTTGTTTAGCGGAAAATATTGACTCCACCACCAGCCCAGCAACCATAAAAGTAGCCCAATGCTTATAAACAAAATAAGCTTGGCATAGGGATAGATGCGTTTATTGACCAGAATAAGTCCTAAAAAAATACCGAGTATTGTAGTGGCAATTGCCGGCAAACTGCTTAACAAGCCTTCCGGGTCATAATCGCCTTGAACATAGCTTTCTGATGTTTCTTCGTAGTGTTTCCACATGTGATTAGTGCCCAAAACAGCCCTATCGACTATTGATGCCAAATTGTCGGTTTTGGTGAGTTGAGGTGCATGTCCATTTATTGGAATTTGGTTCATACTGTACCAATATCCACCCAAAATAAGGATGAGCAATAATAAGTACCATTTCCAATTCTTAACATAAACAAAAAGTAAAGCGGTTAAGAAAAATACAAGCCCAATACGTTGTAATACACCGGGAAAACGCAAGTGAGCAATGCTTTTAAAAAATGGAGGATGATAACTAAATCCGGCTAGTAATAAACCTATTACAATGATTTTTAAACTTCTTGATAATATTTTTGGGAATGGTTTATAGTTGATGTAAAATCGCTTTTTATGGTAAGCCAATACAATAGAAACACCCACAATAAATAGGAAGAATGGAAAAATTAAATCGGTTGGGGTAATGCCATGCCATTTGGCATGGTCTAAAGGCGCATAAATATGTGCCCAAGTGCCTGGGGTGTTGACTAATATCATAAAAGCAATAGTCATCCCTCGAAAAATATCGACAGCAGTTATTCTTTTAGGAAGCATTATTTGTTTGTTTGTGGCATAAAAGTAATATTTATTTTTGACTAAAATGTTAAAATGACAAAGTTTAACATTTAAAATTGCCAATCAGGCTAAAATGTTAAAGTATGTTTATGAATTAATATAAAAAATGTGTCGTCTGATAAATAATTATAAATGCTCTTTAAGGTTAATAATTTGTTAAAAACATAGTTTTAAAAGTAGGTGTTGTAACAAAAATGATTAATTTTCGTCTTTAAAACATATAATTAAAAACACTAAAAATGAAAAAATTATTTACATTATTATTAATTGGCTTTTTGTCAATTCAATCTGGTTTTGCACAAACTGCAGATGAAATTGTCAACCATTATCTTGAAAACATAGGTGGGGTTGAAAAATTAAGTCAATTAGAAGGCCTTTATATGGAGGCAAAAACACAAGCGCAAGGTATGGATATACCAATAGAACTGTATAGTTTTAAGGATGGAAAACAAAAAGTAAGTGCCAATCTACAAGGTCAAAATTTTGTACAAGTGGCTTTTGATGGTAATAATGCTTGGCATACTAATTTTATGAATATGTCTCCTGAAAAAATGGATGCTGAAGCTACAGAAAACATGAAGCGCTCTACCAAAGACAATTTTCCTAACCCTTTTTTAGATTATAAAAAGAAAGGTTTTAAGCTTGAGCTTGTCGGTTCTGAAGAAATTGAAGGTGCAGAAACTTTTAAAATTAAGTTGACGCAAAAACCTGTGTTGGTTGATGGAAAAGAAGTGCCAAATGAGATGTATTTTTATTTTGATAAAGAAAATTTTGTGCCGTTAGTAGTTGAAACTGAAGTAAAAAGTGGACAAGCTAAAGGGGGTATTATGCAACAAGTATTTAGCGATTATCAAGAAGTTGATGGTTTATATTTTCCTTTTAGTACTGCCAATAAATTTAATGGACAAGTTGGGCAGACAATCACTGTTGAAAAAATAACTTTAAATCCGGAAAAGGATGAGAAAATGTTTGTAATGCCTGAAGCAAGTCCAAAACCGATAACACCTACTGATGAAAAATCGGCTTCAAAAACAGAAAAAAAATAATTTTATAAAATGCCTTTGTTTGAAAAAGCGGAGGCATTTTTTTTAAATGAAATTTTTGGATTTTTTATTTTAGAATTCTTTAATTATATGGGATAATGATTTATAATCTTACGAATGATTCCAAACCAATATTAAAATAATAAACTGATGAAAAAACTATTTTCTTTGTTGATGTTTAGTGCATTGATGCTAACATTTGCACAACAAAAAGATTTAAAAGGAAAGCAAATTTTTGGCTCTTTAACAGCAAGGCAATTAGGTCCTACTTTAACCAGTGGAAGACTGACTGATATTGCGATACAACCCAATAATAATAATGTTATTTATGTTGGTACTGCCGGTGGTGGCGTTTGGAAATCTCAAAATGCAGGCGTCAATTTTGAACCTATTTTTGACAAACATAATTCGTCAATCGGTTGTATTGCGATTGATCCAAATCAACCCGATCAAGTGGTTTGGGTGGGAACCGGTGAAACTTGGACTAGAAACAGTGTTTCTGTGGGGGATGGATTATATCGTTCAAACGATGGCGGAAAAAACTGGAAAAAAATAGGTTTCCCTGATTCTGAACGTATTAGTAGTATCCAAATAGATCCAAAGAATAGCAATATTGTTTATGTTGCTGTGCTTGGGCATTTATGGGGTGATGATGATAAAAAAGGTGTTTATAAAACGATTGACGGCGGAAAAACTTGGCAAAAAATATTGGCAGGAAAACCGGATACCGGTATATCCGATTTGGTCATGGATCCAAACAATCATAATGTTTTGTATGCCGCCCTTTGGCAATTTAGACGTACGCCTTGGTCTTTTAATTCGGGGGGAAAAAATGCTGCTTTATACAAAACTTCTGACGCAGGAAAATCTTGGCAAAAAATAGATTTTGGGGTTACTTCTAACGAATTGGGAAGAATAGCTGTTGCTGTTGCGCCTACGGATTCTAATAGGGTTTATGTCGTGTTGGAAACAAAGGAAAAAAGCGAAAAAGGTTTTTACGTTTCAAATGATGCCGGAAAAACTTGGCAAAATGTGAATCGTAATTTTGATGTTACGGTGCGTCCATTTTATTTTGCAAGAATGACTGTTGATCCAAAGAATAAAGATATTATTATAAAATCGGGTTATCAAGGTTCTATAAGTAGAGATGGCGGTAAGACATTTAAAAATTTAGGATACATGCATGCTGATATTCACGATGCTGTGTTTGATAAAGACAACTCCAATCGTGTATATTTTGCGACTGATGGTGGTTTTTACACTTCATTAGATGCTGGTACAAGCAACGTAAAAAGTAGAGATTTGAATGTTGGTCAATATTATTATATCAGTGTGGATAATGAAACGCCTTATAATATTTATGGCGGATTGCAGGACAATGGTTCTTGGTGGGTGCCCAATACAGCGCCCGGAGGTGTCAAAGAAAAAGATTGGAATGCCGTAGGTGGTGGCGATGGTTTTAGAGTGATGAGACATCCAACCAAAAAGATTATTTATTCTGAAAGTCAAGCTGGAGGATGGATTGGTCGATATGATATGGATAAGCAAAGCATCAGAAATATTACGCCTTTTGCCGAAAAACAAGATGAAATTTTGCGTTTTAATTGGAATACGGCTTTGGCATTGAGTCCCAATAAACCCGATAGAGTTTACGTAGGAAGTCAATACCTACACAAATCTGATGATATGGGCACGAATTGGACGATTATTTCGCCAGATTTAACAACCGATGACAAGTCAAAACAACAGCAGGATAAATCTGGAGGTTTAACGGTAGATAATTCTGGCGCCGAAAATAATAACGATATTTTTACGATTGCAGAATCGCCTTTAGATGAAAATGTAATCTGGGTTGGCACAGATGATGGCAATGTACAATTGACCAAAGATGCTGGAAAAAATTGGGAAAATCTTACGAAGAATATTCCCGATTTACCACCATTTTCTTGGGTATATCATATTGAAGCTGATAATTTTGACAAAGCAAGTGCTTTTGCGGTATTTGACAGACATACACTGGATGATGTTAAAACTTATGTTTATAAAACCGACGACTTTGGACAAACTTGGCATTCTATTGTAACGGATCAAGTAAAGGGAAGTGCTAGAAATATTCAACAAGATTACGTCAAAAAAGATTTGTTGTATTTGGGTACAGAATATGGATTGTATATTAGTTTGAATGGGGGTAAACATTGGATGAAATTTACCAATAATATGCCAACGGTACCGGTACATTATATCGCTTTGCAAAAACAAACCAATGATTTGGTATTGGGTACACATGGACGTGGTGTTATCGTGATTGATGATATTAGTCCGCTGCGCGAAATCAATGACGAAATGTTGAAAAAACCGGTATATTTTTTTAAATCAAAAGACTTTACGATGTTTGAACGCGATAATTTTGGCAATGGTTATATTTCTAATTCTTTTGTAGCACCGTCAAAACCCCAAGGTGCTAAGATTATGTATTATTTAAAAAAACGTCATACGTTTGGTAAAATGACGATGCGTATTTTGGATGAAAATCAAAAAGAAGTTGCAAAATTAGATCCCAGAAAACAAAAGGGAATTAATATAGTTAGATGGTATTATCATGGTAAAGCGCCTAAATCTGCTGCCGGTAAAACAATTAGTCAAGGTGGATTTGTGTCGCCTAGGCTTCCGGCAGGAACATATACGGTTCAGATGCAAAAAGGTAAAAAAATATATAATTCTAAAATAGTAACAAAGTATGATGCTTTGCCGGGAATTAGCTTAAAAGACAGAAAAATTCAGGAAAAAACAACCCAAGAGTTATTTGGAATGGTTGAGAATTTGGCATATATGGTTTATAAAGGCGATGCGATGATGAAGTATGCCAAACAATTATCCGTAAAACAGCCTAAAATTAAAAAATTAGCACAAAAATTGATTGAAGCTCTTAGTGGTTTAAAGAAAACTTTGGTGCAAACCACGGGTGATAATTATACAGAGACACCTAAAGATGAATTGCGGGAAAAAATATCAAAATTATATAGTCAAGTTGCTATGGAATATGAAGCCCCTTCAAATTCACAAATGAAGAATTTATCAATTTTGAAAAGTGCGCTTGCAGATGCGCACAAGAAATTTGATAAAATATCACGTAAATATTTTGTTGGTTTACAAAAGAAAGCCAAACAATATCAATTACCGGATTTTAACATTAAAACTTTTGATGCGTTTGTCAAAAAATAGTTTATAATTTAGTTTTAGTTGTTTTTAAGAAGGGCAGTTATCGAAAGATAACTGCCCTTTTAATTTATTTGTTATGCTGTAAAATTAAAAATTATATCGCAAGCCTAAAGTAAATTTGTTTGTGTCTATATTTATAGTAGCTGGGTCGGGCAAAGCACTAAGAAATTGTTTGGTAATGCTATGCGCATTGATATAGGATGCATCCATAATAATTTTACCAAATTTATAACCAAATCCTGCTGTAAATCCATTAGATGCATTTAAGTCTTCTTGGTTTTTATAAGGTGAATTTTTCATAAAAGTTCCGGCTCTTAAACTTAATTTATCCAATTTGAGTTCGCCGCCTACACGCAAATTGTGCACGCCTTGCATTTGGTTGTTAATCTGATCGTTTAGATTGTCAAAATAAGTAGAGTCTGCATTGGTATCTTTTTCTTTGAAATGTAGTCCGGCATAATTTTGATAAGTATAATCAACTGATATCAAACCTTTTTTTTGAATAACCAAAGAGCCGCCGGCAATTATTTTTGTGGGGGTAACCACTTTATAAGGAGCAAAGCTGTTATTAATGTTTGGGGCAATATCTACGACATCACCATTGCCAAATTCTGTGTGAATTGATTGTTTGGTAGATTCGTTTATTTCCAACCATTCGGGTGAATGAAGTGCTATGCCAAATCGGATATTGTTAGTTGGTTTGTAAATAAGTCCTAATTTTATACCCAAACCACTTCCTTCTACGCTTAAAGTATTGTTAAATTGTAGTAATTGTAAATCTGAAATGGGCGCATAATGATCTTCGATGAGTCTATTGTTTTGTGTATAATCAATATTATATGTAGTCAATGAAAAACCCAATTGTAATTGATGCTCATAGGTAGCGGCAACACTAAAATCCATTCTGCTTTTGTGACCTGTATTGTTAATTTTGGCGTTGTGTGCAACTTGAGAATATGTGCCGGCACCGGTATATTGTGTGTTGTTGGGGTCGGTATCATCAACGGGATTAATAGCGTAAGCTTGATACGCCAAAAATGCTTGTTGCGCACTGTAACCCATATTTTCACCGAGATAACTATAGACATTATCGATATTTTCGCCTGTATGTAAGTCTAAATCATCTTTTGCCATACCATTTGCATTGCTCAAAAAATAGTCCAATGTGCTACTGCCTAATGGATTAACACCTTGAATGTGTAATGAATTTCCATAAGTGGCTTCTTTGTTATAATTAAAGGCGACGGCAAATTTGTTCCAATCGTTTGTATTTGATTTAAAAACCCATATACCACCTATTTGGTCAAAGGATAAAAAATTATCGTTGATGGAGGCGTAACTTTTATTCTGTAAATTGCCAAAATAATCGCTATTATTTTGCTGATTATAAAAACTTAAAGTTCCTGAATATTGATTGGTGCTGTAAGTTGTTGCGCCTGCCGGATTTAATCCAATGGCACTCATATCGCCACCCAAAGAGCTAAAAGCGCCGGACATTGCCGTAAAACGGGCAGAGCCCAGTAAATCATTTTGTGAATATCGCAAGCCATCGGTAATATCTTGTGCTTGTGTGGTTAGGCTAAGTAGGATTGAAAAAAAGCTAAGAAATAAAACTCTCATATTGTTGTGTTTTTTTTTATGATACACCAAATAGAGGCTGTATATATTTCGTCTCTATTTGGTGTTTAAAATATTGTTTAAAAATCAAATGATCTTATCTTCTGCTACGACCACTTTTGCTAGAGCTATTGCCGCTTGAGTGGGAAGTGCTTCTTGAGCTAGAACCACTACTGTAAGAATGTCCACTGCTTCTCGGGCTAGAATAGCTACGGCTATTTGATCGACTAGAAGAACTTTTTGAAGGACTTTTATAAGATTTGTTGCTTCTTGTGGTTTTTGATGTATTTCTGCTTGAACTGCGTGGCTTACTGCTACGGGTTCTTTTTACTTCATTTTGGTTTGTGCGACTAGTTTTAACATGCGATGTACGCGGCTTATTTGTTCTAGTTGTACGGGTGTTTGTATTAGGATTTGTACGAGTGCTTTGATAATTCCTACTGCGTCCGGTTCTGGTTGAAGCATTACTTTTAGAGCGATTAGATCTACTAGTACTTACACCAGTTCTGCTACTGCTACCAGTTCTTGTTGTTGTGTTGCCACTACGTCCGTTTCTGCTGGTATTATTGTGTAAACCACTACGTCCACTGCGATTGGTTTTGTCGATAGTTGTGCCGGTTCTGCTACTGCTACCAGTTCTTGTTGTTGTGTTGCCACTACGTCCGTTTCTGCTGGTATTATTGTGTAAACCACTACGTCCACTGCGATTGGTTTTGTCGATAGTTGTGCCGGTTCTGCTACTGCGACCTGTTCTGCTAGTATTTGTGTTGTTACTACGTCCGTTTCTGCTGGTATTATTGTGTAAACCACTACGTCCACTGCGATTGGTTTTGTCAATAGTTGTGCCGGTTCTGTTACTGCGACCTGTTCTGCTAGTATTTGTGCTGGTTCTGCCATTTCGTCCGGTTCTACCGGTGCTGACACCTGTTCTGCTGGTTCGTCCTGAACGACTATGCGAATTGTATCTGTTGGAAGTTCTTGAGTTTAAAAGACCGTTTCTGCTATAATAAGTACCTCTTCTACCTAAAACGTTGCCCCTTCTATTTCTATAATAGTAGTTATTGTTGTATCCATAGCCATATCCATAACCATAGTTATTGTAGTAATTAGGATAATAGCCCCAATTAGAATAAGCATTATAATAATTATTATATCCATAATATCCACCATAGTATCCGCCATAATAATTGTTATTATACCAAGGGTCATAATTCCAAGATGGTCCATAATAGAAATTAAAACTTACACCCCAATGTGGTCTGTAGCCATAATAATTGTAGGGGCGGTATGAATAATACCAAGGATCATAATCGTAATAGTGATGTACATACACTTCTTTTGTAGTTGTGTAGTATGTATTGTCATCATTATCGTCATAGTTATAAGCATTATTGTTATTATTATAATTGTTATTATTATAATTGTTGTCATCATAATTATTATCATCATAATTGTTATCATCTTCATAATAATCACTTTCTTCCGCAACGACATCGTCATCATCTATATCTTCATATATTTTTGATTTATTTCTGAAGTATTCTTCATAATAATTACTTTTTGTGTTTTCTTCCGTTTGAGGCGCTTTATGTTTGCGTGTAACTACTGTTTCCTCAACTACTGTTTTGCGTTGGGGCGTTCTTGTAACGGGTGCATCGTTATAAATGCCATCTGATGATACATTGTAATAACTATCACAAGAGGTAAAAAAAACGGCGGCAATAAGCATCATTATTATGCTTAAACTTTGTTTGGAGGCGAGTGTTGGTTTCATATGCTTATAGATTTCTATGGATATTAATTATGTGTTAAACAATTGCTATGTTTTATATAATGTAAAACTACTAAGGATTATATTCAAAATATTTAGGCTTAAATTTACAAAAATTAATTAAATTTGCAAAATTATTGTCCTTGATAGGCAATTTTTCATTTATAATTAAATCAATAATTATACCAAACTTTTATAATGGGTAAAAAATTAGTAAAACGAAGCGAGGATTATTCAAAATGGTACAATGAATTAGTTGTTAAAGCAGGTTTAGCAGAAAATTCAGGGATTAGAGGCATGATGGTTATCAAACCTTATGGCTACGCAATTTGGGAGAAAATGCAAGCGCAGTTGGATAAAATGTTTAAGGAAACCGGTCATGAAAATGCTTATTTTCCATTGCTTATTCCTAAATCATATTTTAGTAAGGAAGCCAAACATGTGGAAGGTTTTGCCAAGGAAGCGGCTATTGTTACGCATTATAGATTGCGTACCGCATCTGATGGTGAAGGTATTGAGGTAGATCCCAATGCTAAATTAGAAGAAGAATTAATTATTCGTCCCACTTCTGAAACGATTATTTGGGATACTTATAAAAGATGGATTCAATCTTATAGAGATTTGCCTATTTTGGTAAATCAATGGGCAAATGTGATGCGTTGGGAAATGCGTACGCGCTTGTTTTTGAGAACAGCCGAATTTTTATGGCAAGAAGGACATACGGCACATGAGACCAAAGCAGAAGCAGTTGCAGAAGCTGAACAAATGCTACATATTTATGCTGATTTTGCCAAAGATTTTATGGCGATGCCGGTTATCAAAGGCGTAAAAAGTGAATCAGAACGTTTTGCCGGTGCTGAAGATACTTATACCATTGAGGCTTTGATGCAGGATGGTAAAGCATTGCAGTCTGGAACTTCACATTTTTTAGGTCAAAATTTTGCCAAAGCTTTTGATGTTAAATTCTTGTCGCGTCAAGGAAAATTGGAATATGTTTGGGCGACTTCTTGGGGTGTTTCTACCCGTTTGATGGGTGCTTTAATCATGACGCATTCCGATGACAACGGATTGGTATTGCCACCTAAGTTGGCACCTATTCAAGTGGTCATCATACCTATTTATCGCAAAGAGGAAGAATTGACGGCAATAAGTGAAAAGGTAGATGAAATCGTCAAAGCGCTAAGCGCTAAAGGTATAAGTGTTAAATTTGACGATAGTGATAATTATAAACCTGGTTGGAAATTTAACGAATACGAACTTAAAGGTGTGCCGGTACGTTTGGCTGTAGGACCTAGAGACTTAGAAAATGAAACTGTTGAAGTGGCTCGTAGGGATACTTTGAGTAAGGAGGTTGTACCTATGAATGGTGTGGCTATTTATATAGAAGATTTATTAAAAAAAATTCAAGATAATTTATTCCAAAAAGCTGAAAATTATCGCGATACGCATATTACCAAAGTAGATAATTTTGAAGACTTTAAAAAAGTATTAGACGAAAAAGGTGGTTTTGTATCAGCGCCTTGGGATGGCACCAATGAGACCGAAGAAAAAATTAAAAATTTAACCAAAGCAACAATTCGGTGTGTTCCCTTGGGCAATCCGTTGGAAGATGGCATTGACATGTTATCAGGAAAACCTTCTAAACAACGGGTTTTATTTGCCAAATCTTATTAGGATTATTTAAAATATTTCTTTAAAAGAATAGCCAAAGCGCAGGGCACTTTGGCTATTCTTTTTGTAATTATTTGGTTTAGAACTAATCGTCGCCGATATACCTGGCAAAAATAATTCCTTTTAAACGTGTGTAATCATTAATAGTATTACTGGGATTATATAGTGTATAAGTACTTGATGAATCAGGTTTCCATTTATATTCATAAGGTCTTTTTGAAGCATGACTAGACACTTCAAATTGCATCCAACCATAACCAAAACCACTGCCATTGAGGCTAGAAGGGCTGTTAATCCTAGTGTCACTACCATGTCCACTTGATGAAGCATCAAGAATAAGCATATTGTATTTATAATAATCCGGATGATTTATAGTATCGTTTACTTGGACAGGTGGTCCCCATACCGTCATAACATGCCCTGTTGAACCTACACTACCATTATGATTATTAGCATACCAACCAGTACGCCAATCATCATGATAACGAGCAATCATTAAATCACCTTTTTGAACGGAATCAATAGAAGTAAAGACTTTCCATAAACTATTTTGCGCAGTGCAAGTACTTGCTACGTCAGCATCATAACTTGACCCTAAAATACTTCTAAAATAGTCATAAAATGTCCAAGCTCTAGGGCGTATGTCAGCAGGATGTAAATTATGATATTGCGTATATAAATCTGCATAATGTGCCGGTAACAATCCTTTCACGGCAAATTCACAAATAAATCCGGAGCAATCATAATTGTAAATACCCCTTACTTCGTCTCTAATTGAATCACCAGTATGTGTGTATTTGGTCATGTTAAGGTTGTCTAAAATCTCTTGGAGTCTTTCTAGCATTTTTTGTTGCGGTGTGGTTTCTGATTTAGCCGCATGAAATACTACTTTTCCTGATGGCGTTACGGAAGCAGTATATAATTTTCCATCATTTGATTTTAAAGTTAAGCTACTTGCATTAAGCGCATAAGGAACGCTTAACATTTGCATGGTTCCCATTTCAACACCATTGAGTTTAGTAGTTATAAAATACTTGCTGCCATTACCAAAATTAACCATTCTTAAGCTATTTAAATTTCCTATTTTAATATTAAAAACACCTTGTGCATTTGTTGTAATATTTTGAAATTCAATAAATACAGGTGTGCCCGTAGGAGTTTCTTTCTTTATAATTATTTCAATTGTACCACTTTGATTAACTAAGATATTTCCACTTGTATCTCGCAATACAGCTTGGTAATTAATTTGCTTGGGTGCTTGTGCCCAAGAACTCATAAGTATAAATAATATGCCGAATAATGTTAGTAATATTTTTTTCATTTTTTCTATTTTTTTTGGATTAAGAATAAAGTTTATTTATTTATAAAAATTGAATTTTAACACTTCGTTTTATTAATTTTTAATTATTTTAAAACTTTTTGTAAGTTGATTATCTTGTCTGATACTCAAAATATAAACGCCTGGAATAAATCCGGATAAATCAAGAGCTAATTCACTAGAAAATAGCTTTTTACTTAACATAATTTTTCCTGAAATGTCTATAATTTCTACCTGATTTTGACATTGTGCATAAGTGTCATAGTCTTTCCATTTTATGATAATGGTTTTTTGAGTTGGATTTGGAAAAACCACAATATCTAAATCTGTACGTAAATCTTCGATTCCGGAAACGTTAAAATTTCCTTGTTGAAATCCTTGTGTCATCATATAACTTCCTGAATTATATGTCTGTGTGATGCATTCGCCTATTGACCAATCTAACTGAATGTTAGCATTGACGTAGGTGTTTCCAGCGGTTGATAGTAGTTGGGACTGGGTAATTTGACCCAAAGCCGTTTGTGTTAAAAATAACCCCATTAACAATAATAAAACTTTTTCCATAAATAATTGTTTTAATTCTTCAAAAACAAATATAATATCTTAATAGGTTGCATGCTATAAGGGGAAACCCTTAAATAATCAAAAATAACTTAGCACGTACAGCCCAAATAATTAGTTCTGCAATATTTCTAACATTTGCTTTTTTAAAAATATTATATCTATGTGCTTCTACTGTTTTAGTGCTTATAAATAAAATTGCCGCAATTTCCTTCGTTTTTTTTCCTATACATAATAAATGTAGTATCTCTAATTCTCTTTGGGATAATTTGTTTTGATAATTTCTAAGATTTTTTTGGGTGTAAAAATTCATTTTTTGCATGATTTCTGGACTGAAATAAACACTTCCTTCATCAACCGATTTAATAGCTTCATATAATTCTTCTTTGTTGGCGTTTTTTACGACAAAACCTTTTACACCAACTTCTATCATTTTGGAATAATGTATCAGGTCGGAGAACATACTTAATGTAATAATTTTTAAATTGGGATGTGCTTTAAGTGCTTTTTTACTTGTTTGAATGCCATCGATTTGAGGCATGTTGATATCCATTAAAGTAATAGATGGAATTGTTGATTCTAAAAATGTAAGATATTCATTTCCATTTGAAAAATCAGCAATCACTTCAAAATTAGGTACTTGATTAAGTACTAATTTGACGCCTTCTCTAAAAATATCATGATCATCAACTATGACAATGCTAATTATTTTTGGTGATTTCATATTATTTTATATCAAATAGGAATATTGATTTGTGCCATAAATCCTTTTGATTTGTTTTGTGTTATTATAAAATTTCCTTGTAAAGATTTCATTCGATTTTGGATGCTGTATAAGCCTAATCCAAAATGTTTTTCTGTTGGGATAAATCCAATACCATCATCGGAGTATGAAATTGTAAGTTGGTGGTTTATTGTACTTATCTTAATCACAACATGTTGTGCATCGGCATGTTTTATGGTGTTGTTAATCAATTCTATAACAGCGCGATAGAGGTTGAGTTCTTTCTTAATATCAAAACGAGGAATTGGTTCATAATCAAAACGAATATTTATATTGGTTTTAAGATTATGAATAAAATTTTCCAAAGCGACAAACAGTCCGCTTTTTTCTAAAATGTATGGACTAATATTATGGGAAATTCTTGATATATCAGCGCTGGCAGATTGTATTATTTGTTTTAAGTTTTTTTCAATTTGTTTTTTTTTCGCGTTGTCTTTTTCAAATATATAAGCCTGGTAGTATAAATTAATAGATGACAATACAGGTCCTAAACCATCGTGTAAATCTGCTGCAATACGTTTGCGCTCTCTTTCTTCGGTTAAAATAATAGTATCAATTATTTCTGCTTGTATTCTCTTTTTTTCGTCTATTTCTTTAAGGAGTTTTTCATTTGTTGATGCTAAATCTAAGCTTCTTGATTGCAGTGATTTGATATTAGCTTGAATGGTTTTTATAAATGTATGGATGATATTATAAACTAAAACACCTACAATAATGTAATGTAAAACACGGGTAACAACACAAGCATATTGACAGTTTTGAAAATTGTAATTAAGTGGTAAAAAACCTATTTTGGCAATCATTAAACTTCCCATAATTGCAATAACAACTAAGCCAGAAACAAAGACATAAATGGCTTTTTTGTAATGGGCTACCATTAAAGTATAAATAATAGACAAAACAAACCAAAGACTCGCTATGTCTAACAATCCCAGTAATGCACTAAAGATAGCAGATAAAAAGAGCAAAATATCAAAAATGATTATTTTAGTTTGTTGAGGAATTTTTTTTCTAAAAATTGCCATTAAAACTACAACGATACTAAAAATAGGTATGACAAATCTAGGCCATAAGTGTTCACTTTGTTTTAAAGCAATATATATGATGATGTTTAAAGGCAGTGTCATCCACGATATAAAGATAATGCTCTTATTTGTGATGTTATTGATAAGTTTTTTATCCATGGATTAATGATGAGAATTATTTGTTTCCAATGTAGTATTTTTTTTTGAATCTAAAACTGCCAATTGTTTTTGAAGTATTTAATAAGAAAAATGATGCCCGATGCGCTGATTTCTAATGTAATAATTATCGTAAGCTGTGTTTATGCGTTGAACTTGTTCCGTAATTCTCAATGCCAAAATGTGTCAAAAAAAGTGTAACTTTGTCAAAATTTATTTAAAAAAGTTATGATAGATTTAAAAGGATTTATTGCGCAAATGCCAAAAATAGAATTGCATTTGCATATTGAAGGTTCATTTGAACCGGAATTAATGTTTAAAATTGCACAGCGAAACAATGTAGTAATTCCATATAAAACAGTAGAAGAAGTAAAGAAAGCTTACAACTTTAATAATCTTCAAGAATTTTTAGATATTTATTATGCCGGCGCTGGTGTTTTACTTACCGAACAAGATTTTTACGATTTGACTTGGGCTTATCTTCTAAAAATTCATGTAGAGAATGTCATTCATACCGAAATATTTTTTGATCCACAAACCCATACAGAAAGAGGTGTATCTTTTGATGCGGTTATTAAAGGCATTCACGGCGCACTTGAAGATGGTAAACAACAATTAGGTATTTCTTATAAATTAATTATGAGTTTTTTACGTCATTTATCTGAGGCTTCTGCTTTTAAAACTTTGGAGCAAGCATTGCCTTATAGTAGCTGGATTGATGGTGTGGGTTTAGATTCATCAGAAGTCGGAAATCCACCTTCAAAATTCCAAAAAGTATATGAAATAGCCCATCAAGCAGGCTTTAAAGCAGTAGCGCATGCCGGAGAAGAAGGGCCAGCAGAATATGTTTGGGAAGCCTTGGATTTATTAAAAATTGATAGATTGGATCACGGCAATCGTTCTTTGGAAGATACTAATTTAGTCGAAAGATTGATTGCTGATAAAATAGCATTAACTATTTGTCCGTTATCGAATTATAAATTGAAAGTAGTTTCTGATATGCAGCACCATCCTTTAAAGGTAATGCTTCAAAAAAAGCTGCTTGCTACGGTCAATTCAGATGATCCAGCTTATTTTGGCGGTTATATGAGTGATAATTTTTGGGCGGTAACAGAAGCTTTGCAATTGTCAAAAGAAGACTTATATCAATTAAATGTAAATGCAGTAAATGGCAGCTTTGCAAATGTGGACGAAAAAGCAATTATGCACCAAAAAATTGATGCTTATTTTGATAAATACATCGATTAATAAATTATAGGCGGGCTTGTATTGTATTAAGAAACAAAAAAGCTGCTAAAAGCTTGTGTTTATCCAATATTTTTTGTCAAAATTCAGTTTTTTTTTAGGGCAAAATGTTTACATTTGTCAAAATCAATATTAAAAAATTTTCTCTTATGTATAGTCATAAATTTAAAGCGCATTTACAAGATAGTTTACAAGAAATTACAAATTCAGGATTGTTTAAACACGAACGAATTATCACCTCGCCACAAGGCGCTGAAATATCTTTAAATACGGGTCAAAAGGTACTTAATTTTTGTGCCAATAATTACTTGGGATTGGCAAATAATCCCGAAGTAATCAAAGCTTCTCAAGAAATGATGGAAAAACGTGGTTATGGTATGGCATCAGTGCGTTTTATTTGTGGTACTGAAGATATTCATATAGAGTTGGAGGCCAAGATATCAGATTATTATCAAACGGAAGATACCATTTTATATGCTGCTGCATTCGATGCAAATGGTGGCGTGTTTGAACCACTTTTTGGCGAGAATGATGCTATTATTTCGGATTCACTTAACCATGCATCTATTATTGATGGTGTACGTTTGACCAAAACAGCCCGTTATCGTTATAAGAATAATGATATGGCAGATTTGGAAGCACAATTGATTGAGGCAAACAAGGCAGGTCATCGTTTTAAAATTATTGTAACCGATGGTGTTTTTTCAATGGACGGTGTTGTTGCACAGTTGGATAAGATTGTTGCTTTAGCAGAAAAATATGATGCTTTGACAATGGTGGATGAGAGTCATGCGGTTGGTGTAATTGGTACTAATGGACACGGAACAGTAGAGCTTAAAAACGTGATGGGAAAAATTGATATTGTTACTGGTACGCTTGGTAAGGCTTTGGGTGGTGCAATGGGTGGTTATACAACCGGACGAAAAGAAATTATTGAAATGCTACGCCAACGATCCAGACCGTATTTGTTTTCTAACTCTTTGGCACCGGAAATAGTGGGAGGTGCGTTAAAAGTTTTGGATATGATTACAAGTAATAACGATTTAAAAAACAAACTGGATTGGAACACCCAATACTTCAAGAATGCTATGGCACAATTGGGTTTTGACATTGGTCATAGTGAATCTCCCATTATTCCCGTTATGCTTTACGATGCTAAACTGGCTCAAGAAATGGCAAATGAGCTTCTAAAAGAAGGTATTTATGTCATAGGATTTTTCTTTCCAGTAGTGCCAAAAGATAAAGCTAGAATACGTGTACAACTATCTGCTGCTCACACAAAAGATCATTTAGACAAAGCCATAAAAGCCTTTGAAAAAGTAGGAAAAAAATTGAATGTAATAAAATAACGCTTTTTTACATCATTTAATTATTTTTTATTACTTTTGCATAGTAAAATTTAAACAACGAATAAATATGAAAAAATTAAGTCAAGTATTAGTCTTGGTAGCTATTGTATTAAGTACAGTAGTTGTAAATGCCCAAGATAGCAACAATCCTTGGATGGTAAAATTAGGCACAAACGCCGTAGATTTTTATCCTTCAGGTAAAAAAGGTTATGACTATATTAGTGACCAATTTGGCAAAGAATTGTGCAATTTTGATCACTTTAATATTGGTTATGCTGTTTCCGATGTAAGAATCGGTAGATATTTAGGTGACAAGTTTAGTTTGATTGGTTCGCTTAAAGCCAATAAAATAACAAACCTTGGAACAAAAGAAGTAAGTCTTTCTTTCTTAAACACTAACTTAGATGTTAAGTATAATTTATTAAAAGAAGACAATGCTTTTCAACCTTATTTGTATGCCGGTGGTGGTTATACTTGGTTAGAAAATGCTGATGGTGGCAACCTTAACGTTGGTTTAGGTTTAGAATACTGGTTTAATGATAACTTAGGTATTTTTGCTGAAACAGGTTACAAACAAACTTTTGACGAAGCTGTTTTACCTTATTTCCAACGTTCAGTAGGTATTGCTGTAAGATTTGGCGGTACTGATACTGATGGTGATGGTATTTTTGATAAAGATGATGCTTGTCCTCAAGTAGCAGGTTTAGCCAAATTTAACGGTTGTCCTGATACTGATGGTGACGGTGTAATCGACTCAAAAGATGCTTGTCCTCAAGTAGCAGGTTTGGCCAAATTTAATGGTTGTCCTGATACAGACGGTGATGGAGTAATTGATTCAAAAGATGCTTGTCCTAAAGTGGCAGGTTTGGTTAGTATGAATGGTTGTCCTGATGCT
>Ga0209633_10001420_pt1 | contig 24674 bp, 18 predicted proteins | sample Cruoilmetagenom1_FD_187290 | JGI IMG/M metagenome (GOLD analysis project Ga0209633, IMG submission 187290) | Oil polluted marine microbial communities from Coal Oil Point, Santa Barbara, California, USA - Sample 1 (SPAdes) (version 2) | ecosystem: Environmental > Aquatic > Marine > Oil seeps ...
TGGGGGGTATGTGGTGTTGCCTGGGTGTGGGGGGTATGTGGTGTTGCCTGGGTGTGGGGGGCATGTGGTGGGATCCCGTCGGGGCAACAGGTCTGCCGAGAGCGGACAGTCTGACTATTTGCGGCTTTTATGACTTGATGCGGTTTCTTTCGAGTAGAGAAAAGCCTATCTTTTTGCCGCTGCCGCTGCCGCTGCCGCTGCCGCTGCCGCTGCCCCTGCCCTGTCTCGTTGCGAAAAAAAAGGCACGTGTTTCCAAAGGAACAACCTTTGTGACCAGTGGCTTGACCGGTGGAGGGATTGTCGTGAAAAACTGACACGACGCGCGCGTGCGGGGGTTGTCTCGCGTAAGTGACGTTCGATTTTTTCGATCTCTTGCCAGGAGGCTTCATGCCGCTTGTCTTTTGTCTGCCTGCTTCCCTGCCCCGTATGAGTAGGGTTTGCGCCGGCATGCTTGTCAGGGCCGAAGACATATTCGACGTAAAGCCCGGCGAGTTCTGTCATGAGAATGCCTGTTTTTTCTGCTTCTCTTGCCTGTTCTTGTGGGGTTTTTGCAGGTGTGGGGGGGCAGCCGGCGTCAGTCATGAGGGAGATGGCCTCTTCCCACGCTCCAATGACGCCTTTTTTGCGGCGCTGGTATCTTCGTACTTTTTTGCGCACGAGTCTGCTTGCCAAAACACATGGGACAATGCCTACGACTGCGGTTGCGAGAAAGAAGAGTCTTGCCGGAAGAGGGTTCTTGGGGTTGGTGTTGTCCGAGGTTTTTTCGGGATTTTGCGGGTTTGTTGGGTTTTTTTGGTTTTTGGAGGGCGAAGAATCAGGGGGGGTGGATCCTGGAACCGGGGCAGGAGGCGGTGGGAGTGGGACTGCTCTGGAATGGGGTGGTGTCTCTGCTGCTTCTGAAGAGGGCGGGTATGTGTCAGGAGAGTTTTCTTCCGGGTTTTCTTCCGAAGGAAGGTATGAAGGGGCAAGTTTGACTCGGTCCGGTGGCGTGGCATCGAACACGATCCAGCCGTGACCAGGAAACCAGAGTTCGGTCCAAGCGTGCGCGTCGTGTCCTCGCACGGCCCAGAGCGGCACTTGTTCGTTATCGATATTTTTCGTGATGCGCTTGCCGGGGAGGTATCCGATGGCGACACGGGAGGGGACTCCCTCGGCACGAGCGAGTGCGGCCATCGCGACCGCGAAGAGTTCGCAATAGCCTCGCTGTCCTTTTTCAGGGTTCGTGAGGAAGGTCTCAATGTCTTTGGCTGTATGCCCTGAGTCTGTTTCGAGGGTATAGGTAAAAGAGCGGAGTTCTGTGCGGAAGGCAAGCATGCGTTCAAAAGGGGAGAGGGAACTATCCACTGGGTTTTTCATGCCCTGTGCCCATTGTTGGAGGGTTGGGGCGAGTCCATTCGGTAATTCGAGATAGTGGCTGGTGCGGGCAATATCGGCGGGTTTGGTGGTGTGGAGGTCTTCAAAAGAAGGCGTGTGGCGACGAGAGAGCATGGAATACGCAGTGTTGTTTTCTGTTCGTGTTTCCAGGTCTGCCGTATCTGTACGTTTGTCTGTTGAATACAGAAAAGAAGAATTTTCCACGGGAAACGGGATTGCCGGGATCCATGGGCTTGAGAGGTTCTGGATGTAGACCCGGTAGTGCGTCAGTGGGTCAGAGGTTGGGGCGCGAAGAAAAGGGGGATTTTTGGAAGCAGAAAAGACGTGTCCGTCAAAATGGTCGAGCGAGGTGAGCCGCCAGTAAGAGGGTTGGTCAGCACGTCCGTAGAACACAACTGTATCACTTGGGTCGGTGAGTCGAGGACGAATGTCAACGAGGGGATTCTCTCCAATATAAGTGCCGACAGTAGTGCGAAAATGCAGCAAAGGTGGTTCGTCGTAACCAGGGAGAATGGGGCCAAGAAGACTGCCGAAAAGGAGCGGTATGGCGGCGAGAGCAACAGGGGCCAGCATTTGTGTCCATTTCGCTGTGAAGCGCCGGTAGTCTGTCCCGATCACCAAAAGAGCGACCGCTACCAAGAGCGCTCCCAGGGGGAGCCCGCCGGAATGCGCGTTGCTGTACACGTGTGCCGCGATGAAAACCGTGAGCGGTGGAGCAGCCGAGAGCGCAGGTGCAGATGCCCCCCAGAGCGCAGCCCCGGAGACTGCTGCGCACCACCACACAGTGAGTGTCGCAACAGAGACAAAAGGGGGAGCGCTCTCAATGGGAGCGGCTGACTGCCGGATGAGAGAGCGAGCATCTTGTATTGCTGCGATCAGTTCGGTCAGGGTGGAAGGCGAGGGGAATACTCCCGCAATCAGGGTGTCGGGGAAGACGGTCCATCCGATGACGAAAAGCGCGCCGCCGAGATGGACGAGGATTGCCACGAAACGCTTGGTCTGTTTGTCACGGGCACTGTGCTTTCGGCGGTTTTCGCGCATGCTTTTCGCGTGAGCTTGTGTTGTTTGCCATTCAATGCCGAGCGCGATGAATGCTGCAAGCAGGACAGGTAGGCGCCACTGTCCGTCGGCGAAAAGGGCAGAAAACCCAGTTATCGCCACGGTCCAGAGGAGGAGGATGCCTACTGCGCTCATGACGGGCTCTCTGTTTTTTCGGAGAAGTTGCCATTCCGGGCGTGTCGGGCGTGTGGGGCGTATGGGGCGTCCTGCAGGCGAGGGATATAAAGAACGCGTGATTGCTCGATATTCGCGTGTTCTGGGGGGAGTGGTGTTTCTGTATGGATAAGTGTCCCGTTTCCTGTTTTTCGTCCCCTGTTCGAGGTCACAGCCCGCAGTGCGGCGACATCCGCTTTTCCTGTACAGAGAATGAGGGAAAGTGCGGGTAGGCGTTGTACTTGTGCGGAAAAAGCGAGTGTTTGCTTTTCCTGATCCAGAGTTTCTTCTTGAGACCGGAGTGTGATTTCTGCGAGTGCACTGATTGCTGTGTGCAAGTCGGTCTGTGTGCGAATTTGGGTGATGATTGGGTGCTGTGATGTGGGTAGCGCGGTAAAGGCGACTTGCCGGCCGAGACGGTGCAGAGCGATGAGACAGGAAGCGGTGAGGGAAATTGCTGTTTCAAAGCTGGGAGCTGGAGTGGCAAAAGGGGTTTTTCCTGCTTTGTGTTGTGTGTACCGTGAAGATCTGCAATCCAGTACTACTTGTATGTCTGTTTTCTCCTCATGCCCGGTTTCTCGCACGAGAAGAAGCCCTTTGCGCGCGCTGGAGCGCCAATGAATGCGCCGTGTGTCATCTCCGCTCACGAATTCCCGCAACTGGTGGAATTCGTCAGCGGTTTCTTGCAGGAAGCGAAGATTCCCTGTACGTGTTGTGACACCTGAGGCTTCAAGGGTGCTGCTGATGTCAATCACATCGGGCAGGCGCCGAAAGGTTGTTGTCCCGGGAATCCGGGAAATACACTGAAAGAGGCTGAACGGGTCTGAACGGCGTGTCTCTGTCGGGCCGAGTGTGTAGAGGCCACGGGGTACCGGTCCGAGATTTACAACGGTACGTTGATTGGCAATTGCTCCAGTTATTTTTAGTTTCTCTTCCCCTGCCCCCTGGCGGGAGAGTCGTTCTTCGATCGACCAGACAGGAAACACCCAAGGGAAACGTACCTGTAGGGCATAGCTCATCGAGAGTTTGCCGGGCGGTGAGAGGGTATCGGAGAAAAAAAAATTTTTCTCCGTGGGAGGAGTGGATCGCTCAAGCACCGGAACGAGAGGGGCGAAAATCAGAAGAAGCCCCGAACCTACCCATATAGCAGCTGTTGCTGCGCACAAAGCAAATAATTCAGGATTACCGAGTAGCCGTCCGCTGAGCCAGAAAGTCGGCACGAGACAGGCGAGGCCAATGCCTCGGAGTGTTGGTCGTACCGTGCGTCGGCCTTGCTTCATCTCAGGTTCCACCGTCGGGTTCTCGAATTGTCGGAGACATGACGAGTGACATGACCGGGACATCATGCCTGTCACTGGGGAGTCACTGGGGATGAGGAACAGGAACATGTTCGAGAATACTCGTGAGCACTGTTTTTGGCGTGATCCCTTGGGCTCTGGCTGCTGGAGAGAGGACAAGCCGGTGCTCAAGCACGGCATGCGTGGTGAATTTGATGTCGTCGGGCACCGCGTAGTCTCGCCCTTGTAGTACAGCAGTTGCCTTCGCTGCCCGCAATAGGTGGATACATGCCCGAGGCGAGGCGCCCAGCGCGATATTTTCGTTCTTTCGCGTGGCCTCTACAATGTCAAGTACGTATTCTTTCAGAAGTGCGGCAGTATGGCACTGAGACGCGATCCTGATGAGCTGCAGGATCTCCTCCGGGTTGGATATCGGAAGAAGGCTCGCACGCGGTTCGCTTGATTTACCTTGGGAGTCGAGCATCGCTATTGCGGCAGACCGAGACGGATATCCTAGGGTGAGTTTGATGAGAAAACGGTCGAGTTGAGACTCGGGAAGGGGATAGGTGCCTTCATGTTCCACCGGGTTTTGTGTGGCGATCACGAAAAAGGGACGCTGCAGATGAAAGGTTGTGGCATCGACGGTCACCTGCTGTTCTTCCATACACTCGAGCAGGCCTGATTGGGTTTTTGGGGATGCCCGGTTCACTTCATCGGCCAGGAGTATGTTGGCGAAGACCGGGCCGGGATGGAAGGTGAATTTTCCGTTTTCCGGCTCGAAGACGTTCACGCCAATAAGGTCGGAGGGGAGAAGATCGGGAGTGAATTGCACGCGATTCCAGGTGCACCCGAAAGTCTCGGCGAGAGACTTGGCGAGGAGAGTTTTTCCAACCCCAGGGACATCTTCTACAAGAACGTGTCCTCCTGCGAGCAGCGCTGTGGTGGCAAGGTGGATCACCTCGTCTTTGCCATGCAGGGCTTGCTGCATATTCTGCAGGATTTCCTGGTAACGGGATTGGAGAAATCCCGCGGTATCCTGATTACTGTTCTGAGGATTGTTGATGTTCTGAGGATTGTGGGGTGTCTGTGTGGGGGGCGAAAAGGACATGGCTTTCTTTATCGGTTTGGATATCGGCGGAACAAAATTAGCCGCGGGCCTCGTGAATATGCATGGTGAAGTGTTTGCGCGCCAACGCGTTCCTACTCATGCCACGGGGACGGCGGAAGCCCTCTTCGCCGACACAGTGAAACTCGTTGACACGTTACTCGCGCAACACAAGCGGGGGACAGGCGCTTTCTCAGAGAAAAGGCGTGCAACGATTCTTGGTATTGGTGTTGGGTGTGGGGGGCCGATGATCGCGTCGGGAGTCTCTCCTTTGAATATTCCAGCTTGGCGGGATTTTCCCTTGCAGGATCGGCTTTCCACCCACTTCCAACAAGACGTGACTGTGGACCTGGCCGGCGATGTGACTGTTGACAATGATGCAAAGGCTTTTACTCTGGGGGAAGGATGGACCGGGGCAGCAAGAGGTGTGGAAAATTATCTTGGGGTAGTTGTCTCCACAGGAGTAGGTGGAGGCATTGTGCTCGATCGGCGATTGCTGCATGGGCAAGCAGGCAACGCCGGTCATATTGGCCATATTATTGTGTCGCCGGCAGGAGAGATGTGTGGCTGCGGGGCGCAAGGCTGTCTTGAAGCTGAAGCGTCGGGGACCGCTATTGCGCGTAAGGCCGTACAGCGTCTGGAGAACGGGGAAGGACGCGGAGGTGTCTTGCGAGAGATATGGGAAGAACGGACTGCGGCTGCTGCTTTTCCCGACCGTTCTCTGAGTTCGGTACATGGTTTTACCGCCCGGGATGTGGCGATGGCAAGTAGAGCAGGTGATGCTCTTGCGTTGCAGGTGTTTCAGCAGGCAGGTGAGGCGCTTGGTCGCGGGATCGCTTCGGTTGCGAATTTGTTGGATTTGCGTATGGCAGTTGTTGGGGGAGGGGTTTGCGCTACCGGAGATTTATTGCTTGCTCCTGCGCGAGCCGAGGCAAAACGGCGGGCACGGATCGCGCACGCGCGACCTCTTGAGATTGTGGCTGCTTTGCTTGGGGAGGATGCGGGAATAGTGGGGGCGGCTGCGCTTGCAATGATCGCTGCTGGAGTCGGGTCTGCCGCCGCGTTTTTCGGGAGCGGGGCTGCTCGGGTTGTTTCGTAAACGGCCGGATTCTTCCCTGAAAGGCAGAGGGCAGGAGAAAGGCCAAGGCCAGGAGACAAGGGGACAGGGACAAGGCCAGGGGAGCGGTGAGAGGGCGTTCTGGAGGAGATATGGGAGAAAAAACTGAGCGGGCGCACCAGGGTGCAGCGAGACGGACGACTCGGACTGTGACCGTAAGTGATTTTTCTGATGATTTTTCTGATGTTTGGGGAGTCTTTTTGCACCCATTATTGTGGCCCGAGGGCATACGGGCGGTTTTCCGGGTTGCGCGGCGCGGCTGGTGGAAGCGGTGGCCCTTTCTGCCTTTGCCGGACGTTGCGTATTTGGCTTGGCGACGTCAGACGGCGTATGGAGGAAAAAAAGGAGAGGTTCCTTCGACAGTGACAGCGCAACAGCGTCGCGATGACCTGGTGTCCTGGTTGAGATATTGTCGAGGTTTACGGCGTTGCGGCTAGAGGTTTACTGCGTGTGGGGAGATGTGCGGAGTATCTTGTCTGATTTTAACTTTGCACTTGTTTGTGGAGATGTTCTTCCTCTGGTGCCTGGCTGAACTATACTTGCTGCTGTTTCGGTCGCGGGAGCAAAAGGACCTTGGCATGGGAAGATCGCTGGTCTTGAACGCTACGTACGAGCCATTATGTGTCGTACCGGTGCGTCGTGCTGTTGTCCTGGTGATGAATAGGAAAGCAGAAGTTGTGCACGCGGAAGACCGATGTTTGCGGTCTGAAGTACTTTCTGTTGAAGTTCCTTCTGTGATTCGTTTGACGTATTTTGTTTGTGTGCCTTTTCGACGTCGCGCCGCTCTTTCTCGACGGGCTGTGTTTTTACGTGATGGTTTTCGCTGTCAATATTGCGGAGCGAAGGCGGAGAACATTGATCATGTGATTCCTCGGTCAAAGGGCGGTCCGCATATTTGGGAGAATGTGGTCGCGGCTTGTCGGGGTTGTAATGGTTCAAAACGGAACCTGACTCCTAGGGAAGCGGGGTTGCGTTTGCGTACCCCTCCCAGTCCGCCGAGTGATTACACATGGCTTGCTGCGGCAGCGGGGCGGTTGCATCCCGATTGGTGCAACTATCTCTCTGTCGGCATGTCGGCATAGATTTTTTCTCGGTTTTTTTGTTGGTGAGATCACCTACCTGAAGAGGTTCTTCCTGTCCGGATAGCTTTTTTGTTTGTGTTGTTTCGTTTGTCTGTGCGTTTTCCCGTGTGTGTTGGTTTTTCCGGAGGATTTCTGCGGAGTGGCAGTGTTGGTGTGGAGGCCGGCATCGCGCTGCGAGGGCCGTGGTAGGGCTGGGGCGACGTGACACGATCTTGTGTTTTGCCGCTTGCGGTGACGTCTATTTTTTTTGTGTTATTTGTCTGCTTATTCCGTTTTGTTAGGTATTTTTCTAAGCCTTTTGTGATGTTTTCTCTCACTTGTGTGGTTTTCGATTTTTCCCCTGGTGTAGCCCTGTTTTTTTCTCTTTCTGTGTTCCAAAAAGCGGGAAAAGGTGGGGAAAGGTATGGCAATAGTGGGGGCTGGTGTTTGATAGTGGGAAATTAGTGGGGTAAAGTGGAGATCGTCATCCTGTTGCATGATGCGTGAGTGTGTTGGCGAAAGAAGAGCCGGCAACCTGGCATATTTCAGGAAACCAGACAGAGTCGTTGCATGCTCTGTGCACCTCAGGGATTGAGGAGGCGTGGCTTGTTTCTTGGTGAGCAAGTGCGCTCGCTTGATGTCAAGGGACGGTTGACACTTCCAGTTGAGTACCGATCGCAGTTGGCTGAAGGCATAGTGGTCACAAAGGGCGAGGATTACTGCCTGCACGTGTATCCGCTTTCTGTCTGGGGCGAGCGCCAAGCTGAAGTGCTGGGGCTCGATATGGGCACAAAGGTCAATCGTGAGTATCGCAGGGCCTTTTTTTCAGCTGCGGCAGAGGTCGAGCTGGACGGACAAGGCCGTCTGCTGGTGAGGAAGCAACACCGCAGTTATGCGGGCTTTGTGAAGGATGTGACAGTGATCGGGTTCGGCGCGTACATCGAGCTCTGGTCATTGGAAAGATGGGAGGCTGAACGGCAACGAGGTGATGAGGCAATCGGGGGACGAGACGGTTCTCATGACAGGTGATTCGATGGCACCTCGCGTACGGCAAAGCGTGGTGAGAGTTTTTCGGTTTGCCATGTGAGGATCCAACGGCCGGAGAGCCGTTTTTCCGTGAGACTGCCAGAGAAAGTCGGGATACGTCTTTTCTTGGAAGTGACCGGCTGCATCAGGACTTTTCTTGGTGTGAGGTGCTGCGATCGCGTGCAAGAAGGCTGTGATGTCGCGGGTTTTGTCCTTGCTTCGTGAGCAAACTCCTGGAACAACCAGGGGAGAATCACAGGAAGGTCGACAGCAATGCCTGTGCCCTGTTGAGCTTTTTCGTGCTCTTGCTCTCGCAGCGTACTACACAGGTTGTTGTGCCTGGCTTTGCTTGTGGCCGGCAGCAGATCTGCCTGCAGGCAAGAGAACTGTTTGACAATTGAGATCGTAAAAGGCAGAGGAAGGGCGAGGAATGAACACCGAGAATGCCGACCTCCTGTCCTGTTGGAGCCGAGAATTCTTTCATCGCCCTGCTCTCGTCACAGAAGTGCTCGCTATTTTTGCTCCTTTGTTCGGAGAAAACCCATCAAATGGCGAGGACGGCAAAAACCACAGCAGTGACGACATCCACGACATCCACGGTAGCGACGGTAGCGACGACAACAAGAGCCCGGTCTGGATTGTGGACGCGACACTGGGAGGGGGCGGACATTCCGCAGCTCTTTTGCAGCAATTTCCTTCTTGCCGGGCGCTGGGCATTGACAAAGACAAACAGTCTATTCGCGCGGCAGGTTCCCGGCTGGCCCCCTTTGGGGAGCGGGTCAGGCTTGTGCAAAGCGATTTCCGCAATATGACCAGGGTCGTTGCAGAGCAAGGGCTGTCGTCAGTGCACGGAATCTTGTTGGACCTCGGTGTTTCTTCTCCCCAGCTTGACTGGGCTGATCGGGGTTTCAGTTTTCGCCAGGAAGCTCCCATCGACATGCGGATGGATACTTGTTCTCCTCTGCGTGGGAGCGATGTTGTGAACGAATATGATTTCGCCGAGTTGGAACGCGTGATCCGAGAGTACGGAGAAGAGCGTTTTGCAAGGAGAATCGCCCGCTCGATTGTTCGCCACCGGGAACACACTCCGATCCTCACCACAACTGCACTAGGTGAGATTGTGAAAGACGCGATTCCTGCAGCAACGCGGCGTACCGGACCGCATCCTGCGCGTCGTACCTTCCAGGCAATCAGGATAGAAGTCAATGATGAGCTGGGCGCGTTGCAAGATGTGCTCCATCGCGGTTTTGCGCTGCTTGCTCCTGGAGGCCGTATGGCGGTTATCTCCTATCACTCTTTGGAAGATCGCGCGGTCAAACGGTTTTTTCTCAGTAAATGCCGACCAGCGGAGCACCCGCGTGGCATGCCCGTAGAAGATCTTGTTCCTCCAGCTATGCGGTGTTTGACTCGAAAACCTGTGTGTCCTTCTGCCGAGGAGACAGAGAAGAACCCCCGTGTGGTTTCTGCCAAGCTTCGAGCAGGGGAGAAAGTGTAATGGCTCAGATAGCACGGCAATGGTTGCCGTCGTCTTTTTCAGTCGAAACAAAAGCTTCCTCGCGTGGAAGAAATGATTCGCCGGACAATGCTGCTCCGAAAGGACGGGAGAAACAGGGGCAAAGATCTGTTTCTGCTGAGAACTCTCTTATTGGACGGCGACCCTGGGTCGTAGCTGTTGTTGTTGGGTTTGTGTCGATGGCTGCGATTGCCGGGATTTCTATTGTGCATGTTCGTCTTGCTCAGGCAGCTTTTGATTTCGACCAAGAACAGCGCCGATCACAGTATTTGCAGGACATCCATGAAGAGAAACGCCTTGAAGTGGCCGTGTTGGAGTCGCCGGAGCGGATTGATCGAGCTGCTGCGGAATTGGGAATGGTGATTCCAGAGAACGAAGCAGTTGTTTTGGTTGATGTGTCTGGTCTTCTTTCGGAAGAGGCCGGCGCGACGGGAGCTGCTGGACAAGATGCCCATGAGACAGGAAACAGTATGGCAAAGACAACGGCAGACGTCGCACGATGATGCCGGCAGGCGAAGATGTAGGCGGAGTCGCGGGGACAGTCCCAGATAGTGACTACTGAGCAGGAGAAGACGAATGTCCTCAGCTCGACGTATCCCCGCTGACGATTCGGCTTCTTCGCGTGCACACTCTGACGGACCAGCAGAACGCAAAGAAAAAAAGCGTCAAGGCCGGGAGAAAGATCCCAAGCGGACGGGTTCTGACCGGACGGGCCGCGCAGGCTCATTTGCGAAGAGAGACGCCGCAAAGGACGTCACGGGAAAGAGCGGAATGCCTCCTTCGAGAACGCAGCGTTCTCGGCAAGCGTCGCCTACTCCTTCTCCTCAAAACAAATCTTCCCGTCATGTTGGGTATTCCCCTGATCCTGCTGCTGCTGCCAAAGCTGTAGGTGCGAAAGGTGTGCGCCCCGACAAGGACAGGAAAACTCGTGATGTCGCGTCTGCTTCCGGGAAAGGAAGCCTCAGAAAAGCAAGCGAAAAAGACCGGCCAAACATTACGAAGTCTGCCAAGAGCGCCAAGAGCGCCAAGCGTGTAAACAGACAGCCTGCCCCTTCTGTGCCCAGCGAAGAGGCTTCTCGTGTACAACTAGGGCAGAAGCGGCCGGAAAAGCCGCGACAAAAGCCTCCGACACCCCTTCGTCAGCGACTTCCAGATGAAGCACTTTCTCGTAATGTGCAAGATACTGCACGTTCTGGTTCCAAAATTTCGGGAAAACAGTCAGGGCAGGGGCCCAAGGAGCGCTCAAAACAGTCTGCTTTTCAGAGCGAGGGAAAGGCTGCTTCTCCTCAGGTTGCAGGCCGATCTTCTCCGCAGAGTGCTGCTTCTGCCGTGAAAAAAGCAGTCGCAAAAGACGGCAGGAAAGCGAGCCGTTTTGCTCGCGGTCGTCCTGCCCAGGCAAGTGACAGGAAGACAAAAGGTGGAGGGAGAAGGGCTGAAGGTGGCGGGAGAAAGACTCCAGCCGCGCAGGGTAGGATTTTTCCCTTGGATACTCCACCCGTTTCTTCGCCTACTTCTCGTTCGGCAGCGAATGGCTTTCCCGAAGATGGACAGCGCCGGAAGTCCGAAGATGGACAGCGCCGGAAGTCCGAAGATGGACAGCGCCGGAAGTCCGAAGATGGACAGCGCCGGAAGTCCGAAGATGGACAGCGCCGAAAAAGAAAGGCCTCTTTTTCCTCGGGTGCTGAAGCGACGGCGCCTCGGTCAGGAACCAGGTCGGGAACTCGGTCAGGACGCACGCGGGCTTCGGCGAAACAGCGTGCTTCGCCGAATACTCCTTTGCGGAGGGGGCAGAAGAAATCCCGTTCTCGCGGGACTGTAGCCGCGGAAAAAGAGGGAGTTTCTTCTGTCGCCTTTCTTGCAAAGGCAAGGCGGAGAAAAACTGGGGATCATCAAGAAAAGGACGTGCGTTTCTCGCAGGGGTATGTGCCTCGTTCTGGTCGCCGTCTTGGGTTTGGCGAGATGGACGGGCCGCCTTCTGGGTGGGTTGGACGGCGTATCGAGGAAACGCGCGATATCACGCTTGACTTTGGCAATACGGTGATGCAAAAGCTGCATCGTAAGCCTGTTGGGACGCGTGTTCTGGACCGCGAAACGCAAGAGCGCATGTTGACGAAGCGCCTTGGTGTTTTTCTCCTGTTGCTTATCCTGCTTTTTGGTCTGATTGTGGCGCGTTTGGTGCAGCTGCAAGGTGTGACTCCCGATGAATGGCAGGGACGCGGCAGGTCACAATGGCTGCGGCGCGTGGAAGTGCCTGCGGGGCGTGGAAGTGTGATGGACCGCAATGGGAAGCATCTTGCTACTTCTGTGAACCGCCCCAATGTGGTGCTGAATCCCCAACAGATAAATGATCCAGACAAGACAGCAAAAAGCCTGTCCGAAGTGATTCCAAACCTTTCTGTGGACAAACTGGCCCGGTCGATTCGTGATTCAAGCAAGTTTTATCTGCTTGTCGCGCGCGGTGTTGCACCAGAAGTGGCTGAGGCAGTTGTTGATTTGGATATACCGGGTGTGTCTTTGCGGGACGAGTCTGTTCGTAGGTACCCCTCGGGCCCTTTGGCAGCCCAAGTGCTCGGATTTGTGAATCGCGAGAATATTGGGAAAGCGGGAATCGAGCAGGCTTTTAATGAGGAGTTGACGGGGACTGCGGGCAGATGGCTCGCAGAGGCTGACCCTAATGGACGCCTTATTCCAAATGGCATTAAAGAGTGGACGCCTTCGCGGTCGGGTAAGGACGTAAAGCTAACTTTAGATGCTTCTATCCAGTTTGAGACGGAACAGGTTTTGCGTGAGGCCGTCGCCGCACACGGAGCGGAAGGTGGACTTGCGGTCATTATGGACGCCCAGACTGGCGACATTTTAGCCTATGCTGCTGACCCCACTTTCGACCCACACAGTCCAGGGGAATCTGCCCCGCAGACCTGGACAAATGGGGGAGTAGGTTACACGTTCGAGCCGGGCTCCATCGGGAAAGCGATTATTGTTGCTGCTGCGCTCGAAGAAAAGCTGGTGACCCCAAACCAGATCTTCGAAGTCCCTGACAAAATACGAGTGTATAAAGAGACTTTCACGGATTCCCCGCGACATGATGATGTTTTCTGGGATGTCTCAGAGATTTTTGCTCGGTCTTCGAATGTGGGCATAATCCAGATTGCTGACCTCTTGGGAGGGCAACGCTTACACGATTGGATGCAGCGTTTTGGATATGGGCAGAAAATTGGGGTGAGGCTTCCTGGGGAAGCAGGGGGAAAGCTGCGATCTCCTGAAGAATGGGATGGGGTGACTGTGGCAAGCGCTGCCATTGGCTATGCCTTCACCTTGACCCCTCTGCAAATCCTGCAGGCTTATAGTGTCTTTGCCAATGATGGTGTCATGGTACAGCCGAGGATTGTGCTTTCAACGGGAAGCCAGGATAGAGACGAAGTACTCCTCGAACGCCCGGATCCAGTTCGTGTCGTGAGTCCGGAAACAGCCGCGCAAATGAAAGACATGCTGGAGTTGGTGGTGACGCGCGGAACCGGCGGGCAATCCATTGTGCCTGGTTATACCGTTGGGGGAAAGACGGGCACGGTTCGTAAAGTGATCGACGGTACCTACGCTTCTGTCTACCGTTCGAGTTTCGTGGGGATGGCGCCCCTTGATAACCCCCGACTGATTGGGCTTGTGGTCCTCGATGCTCCACAACCGGTCTATTCAGGCGGACGGACCGCGGCACCTACCTTCGCAAAGATGGCAAATCTTGCCCTTGTGGGACTGAGCGTTCCTCCAAGTGTGGTTGGGCAGAAGCGAGACTCTTATGCGCCGGTGCTGAAGACGACGGCTTCTTCGGTTTTTGCAGACCGTCCTGCACTGCGTCCTGTTCCACCACGGGCGAAGCCCTCGCAAAAGGGAGAAAAATCGAGATAGCGCCTGTTGGGCCATGGGGAAGGATGAAGAGAAAATCTCGCGACTCGTTCGTGGCAGCTTATCCTTCGCGATCCTGTTCCGATCGCAATTGAGGCCTCTTGTTTGAGGTTTTTCGGCATGTTTTGAGTTTCCGCGAGATTTTTACAGGGAGAATCCTGATTTGACTAACCGTACGGTCTATTTCCTCTGAAAATGAAGAACGTCGCAGAGGAAACGTAGAAGTAGAGACGCGTGGAATACGACGAGTTTGATGCAGAGACGAAGAGGAGATGAGCGTGTTGACACGCGGGAGATTTCGCGCTTTGTGCAGGGTGTGGTTTTATGGCCAATGGGAGGGTTTGTGAGCAATCTACCCAGAGGTGTACCGGGTATGAGGAGAGGAGATTTCACAGATGAATCTGGCTGAATTAATCCGTGTGTTTTCTGAGGGGGTTTCCTGTTCTCCTGGTGTCGGCTCGGCCACAGTCGACTTGTCCACAGTTGAAATAACAGGCGTCCAGCATGATTCGCGGGCTGTTGTGGCAGGCGACCTTTTTTGTTGTGTGCCTGGAGCGACGGCTGACGGGCATCTTCATGCTGCAGATGCCGTGGCAGACGGTGCTGTGGCTCTTTTGTGTGAGCGTTCTCTTGACTTGCCTGTTCCTCAGCTGATTGTCCCAACTGTGCGCCCCATTATGGGGCCTATTGCTTCTCTTGTGTATGGATGTCCTTCGCGCGTGATGCCTGTGATTGGGGTCACCGGAACAAACGGCAAAACCACAACGGTTTTCATGATTGACGCGGTGCTACGGGCCGGGGGCCTTGTGACAGGGATGAGCGGGACGGTAGAGACGCGTGTGGCAGGACGTTCGTTGCCTTCTGTGCGTACCACACCCGAGGCGCCCGCCCTGCACAGCCTGCTGGCCGAGATGAAAAGAGGGGGAGCGCAAGCCGTTGCGATGGAAGTCTCCTCGCATGCCTTGGACCAGCATCGAGTTGGCGGTATCTCTTTCGCTGTCGCGGCTTTTTCCAATCTCACTCAGGATCATCTCGACTACCACTCTTCAATGGAGGAGTACTTTAAGGCGAAGGCCAAGCTTTTCCGCGCGGGATGCTCCTGTGTTGGGGTTGTGAACGTCATGGATGGGTATGGCAGGCGTTTGGCAGAAAGCGCCGAAATTCCCATCATCACGTACGCGGTCGAGCCCCGTTCTGCCACGAGAATGAGTGCAGACACAGACGCTGGCGTAGACGTAGATGCAGATATTGTCGCGACTGACGTCCGGCCTGGTCCTGTGTCGCTTGCTTTTTCTCTGCGTGGACCCTGGGGTTCTCTTCCTATTGAGCTTGGGGTTGGTGGAACTTTCAACGTGGCCAATGCCACCTGTGCTGCCGCAATCGCAGTTGCTTTGGGACACGAGTCCCAGCCGTGGCCGCTCCATCTCAGCCCAGAAGAGATACAGCATGGTTTTGCCTCTATGATGTCTGTTCCTGGGCGTTTCGAGGCAATTGACCTTGGGCAGGATTTTAGTGTTCTTGTTGACTACGCGCATACCCCCGATGGAGTGAAAAACCTGCTCTCGGCAGCGCGTGATCTGCTCCCTGCCGGCCGGCGTCTTTACTGTGTCATTGGGTGTGGGGGGGACCGGGACCGGCAGAAGCGTCCTCTCATGGGAGAGGCTGCGGCTTCACTTGCAGATCATGTTGTGGTGACTTCGGATAATCCGCGGAGCGAACGTCCGGAAAATATTATTAATGATATTTTGCCTGGAGTACGGAAAGGCGGCGCGTCTTTTGTGGTTGTTTCTGATCGTCGTCTTGCGATTCGAGACGCCTTTGTACACGCGAATCCTGGGGACTTTGTGGTGATTGCCGGGAAAGGCCATGAGACTGGACAGATTGTGGGCGGGGTAGTTCATCCTTTTGATGACCGTGTAGTGGCGCGCGAGGAACTTGGTCGTCTACAAAGACGGGATGATTCCGCACGTGGAGAGGGCAGTGTATGATCGCTCTTTTGCTTGCTGCCGGTGTGGCAGCAGCGATCACACTCGTAGGAACACCCTTTTTTGTCCGTCTGGTAAACCGGCATGGAATTGGGCAAGAAATACGAGAAGATGGTCCTGGTACGCATCTTATAAAACAGGGCACCCCGACTATGGGAGGGGTGGTTATCCTCGCGGCTGTTGTGTGCGGCTATTTTTTTAGCCACCTCTCGATCTTCGATGTCGATAATGAACGACCTGTGACCTGGAATGGTCTTCTTGCACTCGGCGGCGGGCTTGGGATGGGCGTTATCGGTTTCATGGACGACTTTTTGAAGTTCCGCAATCGTCGTTCATTGGGCCTGAACAAGACCGGAAAGATTATTGGGCAAGTTATTGTTGCTTTGCTCTTCGCCTGGTTGGCACGCCGGTACACTGACGCCACGACAGAGGTCAGTTTTGTCCGCCCACTTGGCATTCAACTGCCAATTGTGCTTTTTACTCTATGGGTTCTGATTCTTTTTACGGCGACGTCAAATGCAGTGAATCTCACGGACGGACTCGATGGCCTTTCTGCGGGCAGTTGCACTTTTGTATTTGGGGGTTTTGTTCTTATTGCCTTTTGGCAGTTTCGTCATGATGACTTCTACACCTTTACTGATCAGGGGCTTGACCTTGCTGTTGTGGCTGCGGCCTATGTGGGGGCATGTGCGGGGTTTTTATGGTGGAATGCTGCTCCGGCCAAGATTTTTATGGGCGACACAGGTTCTCTGTCTTTAGGAGGCTCCTTGGCAGCCTTGGCTTTTCTCACAAACACTCAATTGCTTTTGCCAATTATGGGGGGGTTGTTTGTGATGGAGGCTCTTTCTGTGATCGCGCAAGTTTTCTCTTTTCGGGTTTTTGGCAAGCGTGTGTTGCGCATGGCGCCTGTGCACCATCATTTTGAATTGTTGGGATGGTCAGAGATCACTGTGGTGGTGCGTTTCTGGATTGTGGCTGCCGCTTTTGCTGCATTTGGTGTGGCTCTTTTTTATGCCGACTGGCTTTCGACGGAAGGAGTGTGATGGGGCACGCGCTCGTTGTTGGTCTTGGAGTAAGTGGGCAGGCTGCTGCACGTTACCTCCAAGAAAAGGGAAACAATGTCACTGTGGCGGATGATTTCGCCGGTGAAGCGCAGACGAGGCGGGCGGAGGAACTTCGTGCCGAGGGTGTGGAGATTTTTCTTGGGCTTGGGCTTGGGAAGGCAGCAGAAAATGCTGCTGTACAAGAACATGCAGCAGAGCTGTTGGAAGGGAAAGACCTGGTTGTGGCAAGCCCCGGCGTGCCACCCTTTCACCCTTTGCTCACGGTGGCACGCGAGCAAGGTGTGCAGCTTTGGAGCGAGATTGAGCTGGCTTTTCGTGCGTGTGTCGCACCTATCGTTGCCGTGACGGGCACAAACGGGAAATCGACGGTGACGACGCTCATTGGGCGGATATTTGAAGCAGCAGGGGTTCCTGTTGCAGTGTGCGGGAATATCGGTACTCCGATGATTGTCATGGGGCCGCGTGTGCCGCCTGAAGGAGTCGTTGTTGCCGAGGTGTCCTCTTTCCAACTGGCGCTTACAGAGAAATTTCGGGCGCGCGTAGGGGTCCTGTTGAATATTGCAGAAGACCATTTTGATTGGCATCTCAATGTGGATGACTATGCGAAGGCGAAAACTCGGGTGTGGGCGAACCAAACGGAAGACGATCTTTGTCTTTACAATGCCGATGATGCGCTTGTTGCCTCTCTTGCGTTCGCGGCACCGGGGCGAAAGGTGGCATTTTCGTATCGTGACCTTGCGGCGAATACTATGCCCCAACTGGGGGACTGTGCGCGTGAGCACGCGAAAGCAAGCGGCCGTGAGGCTCCTCGTCCTGCGCCCAAAAGCCTGTGTGGGGGAGAGACCGGGCAGGTTTTGTGGGCAGGATGGCAGGACGAGAAACTCCTTGTTGCAGGGGTTGGCGCTTGTCCCTTGGAAATTCCCTGTGAGAATCCGGAGACAGCGGACAAGAGTTTGCCGGCCTATCTTCGTTCCAATTATGCGGCTGCTGCTGCGGTCTGTGTGGATATGGGAGTGCCACCGGATTCGATCGGTCAGGGTTTCGCGTCTTTTGTCACGTTACCGCACCGTATGGAGACTGTCGCGGTCTTCAATACGGTAACTTTTGTTGATGATTCGAAAGCTACGAATCCCCATGCCGCGCAGACTGCGATTTCGAGTTACGAAAAAGTCGTGCTGATCGCAGGAGGCCGCAATAAAGGGCTTGATTTGACGTGTCTTGCCGAAGCGGCAGGCCATGTACGCGCGGTTGTGGGAATTGGTGAAGCAGGACCTGAAATTGAGGCGGTTTTTCGTTCTGCAGGAGTCCCTGCGGTCACGGGGAAAAGTATGCGTGAGGCGGTGCAGGCTGCAGTGCAGGCTGCGTATCCTGGTGACACGGTTCTTCTTTCTCCTGCATGTGCAAGTTTCGACTGGTATCGAAATTATGAGGCCCGAGGTGAGGACTTTGTAGAGGCAGTGCAGGAGTTGTACGGAGCGGATGTTGCCTATGACTGAGTCCCGGACAGTCAACCGACCTGTGCAATTACGGGAGCTGCAGACAGCGCGTGCCAAACGTTCGTCGACGCGTGCGAAACAGACCGCCTCTCGGGCGGTGCGCACCGTTGGCTCCACCTCGGGAATGCTCTTTGGGTTCACGCTTTTTCTCACAATATTCGGGCTGGTGATGGCCCTTTCTGCGAGTTCGATTTTTGCCCTGAAAGAAACAGGGTCTGCCTACACAATTTTTTTGAAACAGCTGGTGTGGGTCGGTATTGGCTTTGCTGCCTTTGCGGTGATGGCGTTCATTGATTACCGGATTTGGCGCCGCTGGGCTTTTCTCGTGTTTTTTGTGTGCATTTTTCTGATGCTTTTGCTTTTTGTGCCAGGTATTGGTGTCACAGAAATGGGATCAACGCGCTGGCTTCGGGTCGGTTCCATGCGGATCCAGCCTTCTGAGCCTGCCAAGCTGGGTTTTCTTCTCGTGTCGGCCCTTGTCCTGAGTCGCAAGGAGAGCTTGCTGCACGATTCGCTGCACGCGCTTATTCCCATTGTGTTCCCCATGCTGACGATGATTGCGATTCTGCTTCTTCTCCAACCTGACCTGGGTACCACTCTTGTTTTTTGTTCGATCGCGCTTTTTCTTTTGTGTATGGCTGGTGTGCGTGTGCAGCTGATGGGGGCCTTGTTTGGTCTGGCTGTGTCAGCATCGCTGGTTTTGATCGCTGTCGCGCCTTATCGTATGGCTCGGGTGCGCGGCGTATTCGATCCGTTGGGTGATGCCCAAGGGGATGGATACCAGCTTGTGCAGTCGATCATTGCGCTTATTTCCGGTGGTTGGACCGGGACCGGTCTCGGCGCTTCCCGGCAGAAATGGTCATGGCTCCCGAACCCTCACAACGATTTTATTTTCGCGATTATTGGGGAAGAGCTTGGTCTTATCGGGGCGCTTGTGGTGCTCGTCCTCACATTTGGCCTCGTCCTCTTTTGTGCGCAAGCGGCTCGCCGTGCTCCTGATACTTTCGGGCGGCTCATCGCGTCAGGTGTCGCGGTGTGGATCGCTGTGCAAGCGGTGATGAACATTGGTGCTGTCATTGGTTTGCTCCCGATTACGGGTGTTGTGCTGCCTCTGGTTTCGCAAGGTGGAACGAGCGCTTTTGTGCTGCTGGCATCACTTGGGATCGTGATTTCCGTGGCGCGCGAGGGAGATAAGGTCGTCGAGAAGAAATTACATGAACACCGGCAAATGCTGGCAAAACAGAGGAAAAACTCACGTGCCTGAGAATGCTTTTTCTGAGAGTTCCGTGCCTGTAGGCGGTATGGCTGCAGTGGACGTGGGGGGCCCTCCCCCGGAGAAGCAGGACAGGGTTGGTCCCTGGGATGTGGTCATCACTTGTGGCGGAACGGGCGGCCACGTGCTGCCTGCTTTGGCGGTGGTAGACGAGATTGTGGCTTTGGGCATTCCGCGGGAACGCATCGGTTTTGTGGGAGGCCGGACCGGCGTTGAAGTCACGGCAGTGCCGGCTGCTGGGCTTGATTTTGTGGGTTTTCCCGTACAGGGTCTCGAACGAAGTTTGCGTCCTCCTGCACTTGCGCGCAACCTCAGGACAGTCGCCGGCATGGGACGCGCTGTCTGGAAGGCACGCCGTCTCCTGCGTGCTTCTGGCGCGCGTGTTGTGGTGGGAATGGGCGGTTATGCCAGTCTTGCTTGTGTTTTTGCTGCCGGTCGCAAGCGTCGTGTCTTGACGTATGAGTCGAATAGTGTGCCGGGGATTGCCACAAAGATCACGGGACGGCGCGCAGTTTTTATCGGAACGGCTTTTGAAGCAACGCGAGAGTATCTTCCGAAAGCCGAGCGTATCGGCTTTGCTGTGCGTCCTGTTTTTGCTGGTCTTGTGGATGCAGATGGTAGGCCCTCACGGCGGCGACAGGAGCTTGCTGCAGAGGCGCGTGCCGCGTATGGGATTGAGGAAGGACGCCAGGTTCTGGCTGTGATGGGCGGTAGCCAAGGGGCGCGTAGTCTGAACAAGGCCGTGCTGGACCTTTTGATTGGCTGGAGCAGACGAGACGATCTTGCGTGTGTGCACTTGGTTGGCCGTCGCGATTATGACGAGATTGCGCGGCAAACAGCAGGGCTTTTTCAGGGATCTTCCGTGCAGTATGTCGCTATTGATTTTGAGGAGAAGGCCGAACGGGTTTTTGCTCTTGCCGATGTCATGGTGTGTCGTTCCGGGGCATCCACTTGCGCGGAACTTGCCGCGACGGGATTACCGGCAGTGTGCGTCCCTTATCCCTACGCGACAGATGACCATCAGCGTTTGAATGCAGAGGAGCTTGTGCAGGCGGGGGCTGTGGAGCTGTTACTTGATGCAGAAGTGTCCGGGACTGCTTTGGCCGCGGTGCTGACTCCTCTCTTGGAAAACACACAAATGCGAGAGACCATGGCGCGAGCTGCTTCTCGCTTGGGAGAAGCACAAGGAGCGCGCCGCCTGGCAGAGGAGATTGTGGCAGAGATTGGTCGTGTAGGGTCGTCCACATGAAACCCTCTGATCCTGCGGGCTCTTGTGACGTTCCCCCGACAAAAGAGCAAAGCGCGACGGCCTTTGCTTCGCTGTCTGCGCGCGATGACAGCGCGACTTCCGGGGAGCGGGCCTGCCGTCTTCTTGGTGAAACCTCCCGTCATATACATATTGTGGGGATTGGTGGCTCTGGAATGAGCGCTATTGCCGCAATCCTCTCTGCTCTTGGCTACCGTGTCTCGGGTTCAGACCAGACACGTAGCCGTTTTGCACAGCGAGTAGAAGCGCTTGGTATTCCTGTATTCATTGGTCATGATCCTTTGAATGTGGGCGATGCTGATCTTGTGGCTGTGTCTGCTGCCGTGCGTGACACGAACCCAGAAGTACAAGAAGCAGTACGGACAGGCATTCCCGTTTTATCGCGTGCCAAGTTGCTTGGTGCCCTCACGCGTCGCTGGCGCACTGTGGCAGTCGCGGGCACACACGGAAAAACCTCTACCACAGCTTTTCTGGTAAGTGCGCTCGAAGCTGCGGGTTTTGACCCCGGCTACATTGTGGGAGGGGAACTGCAGGGGATCGGTGCCAACGCCCGCTGCGGAGAAGGCGCATATTTCGTGTGCGAAGCCGACGAGTCGGACGGCTCTTTTCTGACGCTTACAGCAAAAGCCGCGATTATTACGAATGTCGAGGCAGATCATCTCGAACACTATGGTGACCTGGCTGGGCTGGAAGCGGCCTTTGCGCGTTTTCTCGGGCAGGTGACAGGACCCCGCGTGGTTGGTTTGAATGATCCTGGTATCGCGCGTGTGGCGCGTGGGTTGGACGTGACCGGAGTCTGGGTCGACGGTTTCCGCCCTGTGATTTCTCAGGACACAGACGAAAAAGCCTGGTATGCGGGCCGGGACGCCGCCGCTTATATCGCGACAGATCTTCGTCAAGATCAAAATGGCGTCTCGTTTCGTGTGGAAGCAGCAGGCAAAGAGCTGGGACACCTCCGAATCATGCAGGCAGGTGCGCATAATGTGGCGAACAGCTTGTCGGCTTTTGCCATGGCCGTGCAACTCGGTGCATCTGTCTCCGGAGCGCTCACAGGACTCAGCCGCTGCCAGGGTGTCGTCCGCCGCTTTGACCGGCGTGGTGAAGTCGCAGGCACAGTTTTTGTGGACGATTACGCGCACTTGCCCACTGAAGTACGCGCCGCAATTCAGGCAGCACGCGCGGGAGGATGGGAGCGGGTTGTCGCCGTTTTTCAACCCCATCTCTATTCACGCACGCGTTCTTTTGCCGAAGAGTTTGGTGCCGCCCTGGCGGAAGCAGATCTTGTGATTGTCACCGACGTGTACCCCGCGCGGGAAGACCCAATACCAGGAGTCTCCGGCGAGCTGGTTGCTGTCGCAACCCAACAGGCCGGCGGGCAATGCCAGTATGTGCCCCAGCGCGCCGATCTCCCTGCAGCCACTGCCGCTTCCGTACGCCAGGGCGATGTGTGCTTGTCGATTGGGGCCGGTGACGTCACCACTCTTTTTGCAGAAGTAGCCCCGCTTTTGCAGTCTTTTTCTCAAGAAAAAAGCGCGACAAAAACAACAACCTCTGGAGAAAAAAACAGCTTTTCTGTAGAGACGCCAGGTGTTGCGCGGCCGGAAGCAGCCGAGGAGACAGGGACACCTGCCTTTTCTGCCTTGATGGCGGATCCTTTTGCTGTGGTGTGGGAAGAACTGCGAGGCATTCTCTCTGTTCCACCACAGCGCGATTTTTCGCTTGCTCCCCTGACCACCTATAAGGTGGGCGGGAATGCTGCGCTTTTTGCCACGGTGGAAAACGAAGATGAGCTGTGCGCCGCTGGAGAGATGTCGGCACGTTACGGCCTGCCTATTCTGATGATAGGGCGGGGATCGAACATGCTCGTATCTGACCAGGGATTTCCCGGACTTGCCCTACAGCTTGGCGCCGGTTTTAACTGGAGCACACAAGACGGTGTACGCGTGCAAGCGGGGGCCGCAACACCCCTGCCTTTTCTTGCCCGGCAAGTGGCGAAGGCCGGTCTTGCCGGACTCGAGTTCGGTGTGGGTATTCCCGCTTCAGTTGGAGGCGCGGTACGCATGAATGCGGGTGGGCATGGATCTGAGATGTCTGCAGTGCTCGAAGGGGCACGTATCATGGATTTGTGCTCGGGTACGACACAAGACCGCAGTGTTGCTTCCTTGGATTTGTCTTATCGTCATTCCAACTTGGTTTCAACTGATGTCGTGCTGCGGGCTGACTTTCGTTTGTCGAAGGGCGACGCAACTGAGATTGGTACGCGACTTGCCGAGATTGTGCGCTGGCGCAAAGACCACCATCCGGCAGGGGAAGGAAATTGTGGCAGTGTTTTCACGAACCCCCCAGGGGATTCTGCCGGCCGCTTGATCGATGCTGCTGATTGCAAAAACCTGCGCATAGGTGGCGCGTACGTCTCGGCGAAACACGCAAATTTTGTGATGGCTGAGCCCTGGGCGACAGCGGCGGATGTATTCCATGTGATTCAGGCTGTGCGGGCAAAAACGCGAGAGATTTGCGGAACGGATCTCGTGCCGGAACTTCGTTTGATTGGCGATTTCGATTTCCCGACAGGTGCTCGTCTTGATACCAGTTCGGGGAAAACCGTTGCGAGCCCAGATCAGAGCCCTCGCGAAAATCCCTGCGAAAATTCCCGGGACATGGGCACATGAACCGGGTCACGGCCCGGACAGACGGAGAAGTCACGCGTTCCCGTCCAATTGGGTCTGTGACCTCACTTGATCCCCGTCTTACAGCCCGGCGTCGTGTGATCGAGCACGACCGTAAAGTGGAGGCTCGCCAACAACGGACTTGGATAATCGGCGGGATTTTGTTTGCGATAGTCCTGCTCTCGCTCGTTTTTTCTCCCCTTTTTCAGGTGGGCCGGATAGAAATAATTGGTGCGCAGCGTCTTTCCCAAGCCGAACTGATCCGCATGTCTGGAGTACAAAAGGGGGAGAATATTGTCCGTGTGAGGGTCGGGGAAATCGAGCGGGGTTTGGAAGTGTTGCCGTGGGTGGAAGATGCCAACGTTTCCCGTCATCTCCCAGGACGTTTACGCCTGGAAATCACAGAGCGTCAGCCTCTCGTCTCCGTGCTTTTGGCGGACCGTTTTCTCTTGATCGACGAGCATTGCAGAGTACTCACTACTTTGACGGCTGAAGAGGCGAGCGAGTTTCCCATCTTGGAAGTGGACAGTGCGGCCTCGACTGGTAGTGCCTCGACCGGTAGTGAAGAGGTGTCACACAAGAAAAGAGATGTGTCGACTTCTCCGCCCCGTCCCGGCGACTACTGGAAAGACGCTCAGGGAAAAGTTCTGATTGAGGCGCTGGCCCTGCTTCCGCCTGCCTTGCGGCAGAAGACTGCCCGGGTTATGTTCGCAAAAGAGAATTTCTCTTTGGTTTTACGCAAGGGGGTCCGTGTATTTTTTGGGCCGCTTCTCGATATAAAAGAGAAGGGTAATGCTGCCCTTGGGCTTCTCCTCTATCTGGAAAAAGAGAAGATCCCTGCCACAGAGCTGAACGTGCTCAGCCCTGTGGCCCCAACCTACCGCGAAATGCCAGGAGGAATAGGCGCGAGTGGCCATAAAGCGTCCTGACCTTCCGACGGAGTGTGTTGGGCTTGCTCCTCAAGCTTCGCAGTTAACCTTGAAGATGACGTCGTTTATGCAAGTGTCTTTCCCGTTGCCGCCGTTCAGGCCGTCTTTTCCTCTGTTGCCGTTCAGTCTGTCGTTCCCGTCGTCGCCATTCAGGATGTCGTGACCGATGCCGCCATTCAGAGTGTCCTGACCGTCTCCGCCGTTGAGAGTGTCGTTTCCCGTGTGGCCGTTCAGGGTGTCGTCCCCGTCGTTGCCGTTCAGGGTGTCGTCCCCCCTGTGGCCGTTCAGGGTGTCGTCCCCGTCGTTGCCGTTCAGGGTGTCGTTCCCCGTGTGGCCGTGCAGGGTGTCGTTCCCGTCGTTGCCGTGCAGGGTGTCGTTCCCGTCGTTGCCGTGCAGGGTGTCGTCCCCG
>Ga0209633_10001421_pt1 | contig 24663 bp, 20 predicted proteins | sample Cruoilmetagenom1_FD_187290 | JGI IMG/M metagenome (GOLD analysis project Ga0209633, IMG submission 187290) | Oil polluted marine microbial communities from Coal Oil Point, Santa Barbara, California, USA - Sample 1 (SPAdes) (version 2) | ecosystem: Environmental > Aquatic > Marine > Oil seeps ...
AGTGGTTGATTGGGGCCAGCCCACGAAAAATTCCGACATGGCCCAAATCGACATGGACATTCTGAATCCCGGCCATTGCCAATGTTTCCAGCATCAGCTGAAGAACTTCCAGATCGCTTGCCATACCCGCATGACCGTACAACTCGGCACCCACCTGCATCGGGCTGCGCGACTGTTCCAAATGATCACCGCGCGTATGCAAAACAGTTCCAACATAACACAACCTGGTGGGTACATCCCGTTTCAGATTGTGCGCATCGATCCGTGCAACCTGGGGTGTCATATCGGCTCTGATGCCGAGCATACGCCCGCTCAGCTGGTCGGTGAGTTTGAAGGTCTGCAGATCGAGATCGTGACCGATGCCGATCAAAAGCGATTCCAGAAACTCGATATAAGGCGGGATAACCAGTTGGTAGCCCCATGTCGAGAACAGATCGAGGAGCGTTCTGCGCAAACGCTCGAGACGCAAAGCGTCGTCGGGCAGCACCTCCTCGACACCTTCCGGCAGTAACCAATGATCCACTTGCAGCATGATTGAGATGGATTTACTTGATTGATCGCCTGACCGCGGGAGGCGGCATCATGGGCCCAGACCCGATCATGATGCGTGAGGCGCCCGCGTCGCCGGTTCAAAAAACCGGGGGTCGCTTGAATTGCAGCACAAAAACACGAGCTTATAGGTTGTGGTGAGCCGTGCGAACCCCAACGCGACGGCGCAACCGGTGATTTGTTGGGGTTCGTTCCTCACTCCAACCCACAGCCCTTCACCATCGTGTCATTTATTTCATTTTATTGAAATATTTGAAAAAATCGGAATCCGGTTCCAATACAAGCATGTCGTTGTGCCCTCGGAACGTTTTCTTATACGCATTCAGACTACGATAAAACGCGAAGAATTCGATATCCTGTCCAAAGGCCTTTGCATAGATATCCGTTGCAGTGGCATCACCCTCACCCCGTGTCGTTTCTGCCTTCCGAAACGCTTCTGCGATGAGAATTTCGCGCTGTTTATCGGCATCGGCCCGAATCCGTTCCGCCGCTTCGGCGCCCTGCGAGCGAAACTCTCTCGCCACCCGGCCGCGTTCGGCCTCCATACGGCGATACACAGAATTACTGACTTCCGGCGGCAAATCGATGCGTTTGATGCGGATATCCACAACCTCGACACCCCACTTCTCTGCCACGGTCTCAGTGCTTTTCATGAGAATGTGCCGCATTCTTTCTCGATCCTCCGACACCAGATCCTTGATCGTGCGTTTGCCAAACTCACTCCGCATCGCATTCTTCATGATCTGATCGAGTCGAAGATTGGCCTGCAGCGCATCCCCGGCAACGGTGGTGTAAAAAAGAGTCACATCACCGATGCGCCATTTCACGAACGAATCGACGATCACGTTCTTTTTTTCCGCGGTCAGAAAACGTTCCGGTCTGGCGTCCAGGGTTAAAATACGGGCGTCGAATTTTTTCACGTTATTGATGACAGGCATCATGAAATGCAGGCCCGGCTTGTAATCCGATCGGACGATCTCCCCCAGGCGGAACTTGATCGCTTTCTCGGTCTGCTTAACGGTAAAAACCGAAAGGAACCCGACCAGCAAAACCAGCACCAATAGAGCAAACAGTTTGTTGTGAGTAGACATATTAACGATCCCTCCCTTCGCGTCCGCGCGTCGGCTGTCTCATGGGCTTGGTGGCAGTAGATTGGTGGCTCCGTTGAGACGTGGAATATTTAGCCATGTCGGCTGCCGCTGCCGAAGGAGCAACGCTCGGACGCGAAACGATCTTGTCGAGCGGCAGATAGAGCAGATTGTTGCTGCCTTTGACATCGATCAGGACCGTATCGGTTTCACTCAGCACCGACTCCATTGCATCGATATATAGGCGCTCTCGTGTCACTTCCGGGGCTTTCTCGTATTCGGTCAACAGGTGGGTGAAACGGCTGGCTTCACCTTGGGCTCGGGCGACCACTTTGGCCTTGTACCCTTCCGATTCCTGTATCTGTCGGGCTGCCGCACCACGCGCTTTCGGAATCACTTCGTTGGAATAAGCTTCCGCTTCATTGATCAGGCGCTGTTTATCTTCGCGTGCTTTGATCGCGTCTTCAAAAGCGCCTTGCACTTCTTCTGGCGGCTGGGCATCCTGCAGGTTGACGCTTGTGACGCTGACGCCTGCCTTATAATGATCCATGATTTTCTGAATCTCTTTTTTAATTTCGGCAACAACCTCGGTGCGCCCTTCGGTCAACACAAAATCCATCGTATTCGAGCCGACCACGCCACGTTCGGCGCTTTCGGTCACCTGTTTCAAAGTCGCTCCGGGGTCCATCACATTAAACAGGAAATCTTTGGCGTCTTTGACCTGATATTGAACCGCCAGACGGACGTCGACAATATTTTCATCTTTGGTCAGCATCAATGCCTCGCGGGGCACCGACCCCAGCGCCTGCTGCCGACCACCCGATCGATAGCCGACCTCGAGAAAGCGCTGCTGTTCGACGTTGACGATCTCCACCGTCTCGATCGGAACGGGAAAGTGCCAGTGCGGACCCGGCTGAGTTGTTTCGCTGTACGCACCGAAGCGGGTCACGACGCCTCGATTCCCTTCATTGACAATGTAAATTCCGGTCAGCCCCCATATAATCAAGAGCACCAGCACAATGATGCCGAACGCTTTCATCGGACTGCCGGAGCCGCCGCCTCGGCCGCCGCCAAACAGCCCACCCAGTTTTTCCTGCACGGATTGAATCACTTCATCCAGATCAGGCGGTCCTTTCTGCTGCTTTCGCCCGCTCCATGGGTCTTTATTGTCGCCCCCCGGCTCGTTCCAGGACATACGTTAAGCTCCAGTTGTGAAAATAGTTAATAAAATTCCAGGTAACCCTGATAATCGAGCTAGGAGGCTGTCCGAGAATAGCGATCGTAACGAGGGCGAGACTGATTGAGTCAGATTTTTCGATCATTTGAGGCGAATAGTGGGCCTATTTAACAAAAATGATCGGGAAATCTGGCCAATCAGGCTCGTCCGCAGTAGATCAGTCTGTTCTCGGACAGCCTCCTAGGTAATTATCCTAAAAAACGCTCGAATGTACAAACGGATGCTCAACCATGAGAGAATTCATCCACGCTGTGGACCGATTTCAACAGTCCCAGGTCTTTTTTGTGGATCTCCACTTCCATGTCCCAGCCCCCGACCTCATCCACCTCATCCCGCATAACCGTCGCCCGATCAAACAGCTGCGAACGCAACCGCGCCTGGGACGGGGCTAAATGAAAGGACCTGCGTACTCGGCCCATGCTGGAAAGCGCCGACAGCACGTCTGTCAGCAACGAAAGGCCTTCTCCGGTCTTGGCCGATAACCGCACCCGGCGCACCGAACCATCCTCGCGGCGGTCGATGCCCGGCTGCATACCGTCCAGGCAATCGATTTTGTTGTAAATTTCTATCCTCGGGATCCGGTCGGCCCCGATATCGGCCAGCACCTGCTCAACCTCCCGGCTCGTCTCGCTCTTATCGTCTGCGCCGGCATCGATGACATGCAGCAAAACATCCGCGTCGATCGCTTCCTGCAGGGTGGAACGAAAAGCAGCGACCAGTTCATGCGGCAAGTCTCGAATAAAACCGACCGTATCGGACACGACCAGGCGGCCGCCATGAGGAAGCGCACAGCGACGCATGGTCGGATCCAGGGTTGCAAAGAGTTGGTCGGCGGTGTAAACATCCGACTCGGTCAACGCATTGAAAAGCGTCGACTTTCCCGCATTGGTATAGCCGACCAGGGACACCGTTGGGATGCCGGCTTTGCGGCGCGCACTGCGCCCCTGCTCGCGCTGGTTGACGACTTTCCCCAGGCGCCGTTGAATTTGGCGAATTCGGATACCGATCAAGCGTCGGTCGGTTTCGAGCTGTGTTTCACCGGGTCCGCGCAGACCAATGCCACCCTTTTGACGCTCCAAATGGGTCCATCCACGAACCAGACGGGTCGAGATATGACGCAGCTGGGCGAGTTCAACCTGCAGTTTTCCTTCAAACGATTGAGCACGCTGCGCAAAAATATCCAATATCAAACCGTTTCGATCGACAACGCGCACATCCAACGCCTGCTCCAGGTTCCGCTCCTGACTCGGGCTCAAAGCATGATCGAAAAGCACAAGCTCCGCGCCGACACGCGAAATGGCTGTTTGCAGTTCGACAAGCTTGCCTTTGCCGACGAAATAGCGCGGGTCCGGGGTACGGCGCGAACCGGTAATGGTCGCCACTGGTATTGCCCCTGCCGAGTGGGCGAGCTCGGTCAATTCTGAAAGGTCGTCCTGAACGGATTGGGCCGACAAATGAACCAGCACTGCGCGTTCGCCTGTACGCGGCCGTTCAAACAAACTTCACCCCCTCCACTGTCGGCGCTCCATCCACGCCGGTTTATGCCTCAGCGAACGATCATTCATTCCGGGAGGCGCCTCGACCCACCCATATCGGTTGTATCGCCGGAGTGTTGAATCGTCACCTGACGCGACGGTACAATGGTCGAAATGGCATGTTTGTAAACCATCTGACTAATCGAATTTTTCAAAATAACGACATATTGATCAAAAGAGTCGATCCTACCTTGCAGCTTGATGCCGTTGACCAGGTATATAGACACAGGAATATGTTCTTTCCGTAGCGCATTCAAGAATGGATCTTGTAAATTTTGCCCTTTTGACATCCTCTTTCTCCTTATTTTTTTCACGGAAGCCCGCACCACGACTCTCCTGGCACGACTTACTATTCCGCCGATTTGCGATTATAACACACAAGCCGATCACCGATCGCAACATTGGAAAAGCGTCACGCAACTCAGGCAACAGAACAGGATGCGTTGCCGAAATTACGCCGCGTGGTCTTCGCAATCGAATTCGAATACAGCAAGTTCCATGCAGCCGCACAAACAGAGCCGAACACCGAAAGCGTGCATGTTACCTTAGCAATAGGCTCACATCATTTAAGACAACATTCAATAGCTCGGAGTTCTCACTCCGATAATGGAAAGCGGTCCGTTCCTTGCGCAGCCAGGTCAACTGCCGTTTAGCCAACTGTCTTGTCGCAACAACGGCCCGTTCGATCATAGTCTCTTTATCGTACCGACCCTGCAAATAGCCCCAGATCTGACGATATCCGACCGAACGAATCGAAGGTAACTCTTCATGAAGATCCTTTCGTTCCAGAAGTGTTTTCACCTCTTCGATCAAGCCCTGTTCGAGCATCATCGAAAATCGTCGCTCTATCCGCTGATGCAGAACTGTTCGCTTTTCAGGGGCGACAATCAACTTAACCACGTCGAATGGAATCGTTTCTTTCCGGGACTGTGCGTGAAGGTCGGTCATCGTTTGCCCACTGACCCGGTATACTTCCAATGCGCGCTGGATGCGCTGGGGATCGTTGGGATGAATTCGGGCAGCCGCAGCCGGATCGACGTCAGCCAGAATCCGGTGCATTGCGGCCCAACCATAACGTCCGGCTTCCCGGTCGATCTGCCTGCGTATCGCCGCATCAGCCGCGGGCAGCTGCGCCAGCCCGTGGAGCAATGCATTGAAATAGAGCATCGTACCGCCGACCAGCAACGGGATTTTGCCTTTGTCCGCGATGAAAGACATGGTCGACAGAGCCTGCTCGCGAAATCGGCCTGTCGAATAGGCTTCCGCCGGGTCCAGAATATCGATCAGATAATGCGGGATGCCTCCCATCTCATCGACTGAAGGCTTGGCGCTGCCGATATCCAGGCCCCGATACACCATAACCGAATCCACGCTTATAATTTCGCAATTCAGCCGGGAGGCCAGAGCCACCGCCAATTCCGATTTTCCCGAAGCCGTCGGCCCCATCAGAAAAATCGCCGGCGGCAAGCGCCTGCTCATCGGTCGCCGCGGTCCATCAGCGGCCGCGCAAAAAAAACTTATCCAGCTCTTTTTTGCCCAATTCGACCCAGGTCGGCCTGCCGTGATTGCACTGCCCGCTACGCTTAGTGGATTCCATTTCACGCAGCAATGCGTTCATTTCGGCAGTGGTCAACCTCCTGCGAGCACGCACGGACGCATGGCATGCCATGGTCGAAAAAAGCTCATCGATCATCTGTTCGGTCCTGCGGCTGCCGCCGAATTCGCTGATATCGGCAAGCACATCCCGAATCAACGTCTCGGCATCGATCGGACCCAGCTGCGCAGGCAACGCCCGAACCGTCACTGTTTCAGGGCCGGCCCGATCGATTTCGACGCCTGCCTTCAGCAGCGCATCACGTTCGTGCTCGGCCAGATTCGCCTCCGCTTCGCTGACCGTTATGCGAACAGGCAACAACAAAGGCTGAACCGGCATTCGGCCGTTGACATACTGATGCTTTAACCTCTCGTAAGTAATCCGCTCATGCGCCGCGTGGGCATCCACCAGAACCAGTCCGTTTTTCGATTCGGCCAGTATATAGATGTTGTGCAGGTGCGCCAGCGCAAAGCCAAGCGGGGGCATATCGCCCTCTTGGCGTCTTTGCTCTGCCACCTGGCCCGGTTGCACTTCAGTGGCTGATTTGCCGTGTAAAGCGGCATAAAGCTCGATGCTCTCTTTTACGCCGAGCGGCAATCCTTCCTGCCGACCCGGCGGAACCGGCTTTCGATAGGGTTGATTACCAACAGCTGCAGCGCCTGCGTGAGGAACCGATTCCTTGTGGAGCACGCCGTCCGAGTGCTCCGCCGTCTCTTGCGGTCGGTCATGGGCGAATCCGCCGTTCGCCGAAACACCATCCGCCCCCTGTTCACCGCCGGGACGAGCCTCCGCCAGACAGCGATGCAGCCCCCGAAACAAAAAGTCGTGCACCAGGCGGCTTTCCCTGAAACGAACCTCAAGCTTTGCCGGGTGGGCGTTGACGTCGACCAGGCTTGGATCGATCTCCAAATAGAGAACGTAGATCGGATGGCGGCCGTGAAACAGAACATCGTGGTAAGCCTGCCGCACCGCGTGTGTCACCAGTTTGTCACGCACCAGACGTCCATTCACATAAAAAAACTGCATATCGGCCTGACTGCGGGAAAAGGTCGGCAGTCCCACCCACCCGGACAACTGTATCGCGGACGCTTCATACTCGACAGCCAGCGCATGATTCAGGAAGGCTGTCCCGCACAGCTGACCGACCCGGCGCTCCTTGTCCTCTTGTCGCGCCGCCGGCTTCAGATTGAGCACCTCCCGCTGGTTGTGCCGCAGCGAAAAAGCGACATCGAAACGGCTCAGGGCCATCCGCTTGACGCCGGTTTCGATATGAGAAAATTCGGTTTTTTCACTGCGCAGGAACTTGCGGCGCGCCGGTGTATTATAAAACAGGTCGCGAACCTCGATGGTGGTTCCCTCCGGATGGGAGGCCGGCTGCAGATCAAAATCCGTTTCCGTACCGTCCGTCCTCACCTGCCAGGCACAATCGGCGCCCCTCAGTCTTGACGTAAGCGTCAGCCTGGAAACTGAACTGATGCTTGGCAGCGCTTCCCCCCGAAAGCCCATGCTGCGCACGCCCTCGAGATCTTTAAGCGTTGCAATTTTACTGGTGGCATGGCGCGATAACGCCAATGGCAGATCCTCCGGATGAATACCGGACCCATCATCGCGAATACGTATCAAACGGATACCGCCCGACTCCACATCCAGATCGATCCGACGAGCCTCCGCATCAAAAGAATTCTCGATGAGTTCTTTGACCACAGCGGCGGGCCGTTCGATGACTTCACCGGCGGCAATCTGGTTGATCAGCTGCGGAGACAGCGTATGAATCTTCATTATTGGATGCAGCTCAGCCTCAAAAGCTATATTGTATCCAATCCAGAATGAGGAGAGAGGCTAAACCTCTTTTTATGGGTGACAAGCAAACAATGACCAAATGTGCCGGGCCGCCGCAACGGCACGAATATTCACATGGAAGTCAGCAGCGGCCGCCGCGTCATGTTTGCCCCTCGTTTGCAAGCTCCTGGTTTTTCCGAAGCACATCACGCACCTCGAGCACATCGAGACCCAACCGTCTGGCGATTCCATTGACCGTTTCTCCTTCGGCGGCCGATGAGCAAATCTCGGTCAGGAGCGATTCGGTCGACCGTGGCAACGGCTTATCCTGGTAATATTCCTCGACTGCGGTTACTAAATTCATTTGCAATCCTCACTTTCAACGCCTTCGACGGACTACTCCCAAGAGGCGGCCCGAAGAATGCGAAGACAATCGCTTTGTTATCTGTATTATTGCGCTTTTTGGCACGATATATTGCATCAGGAAATTCCCGAGTTCGATTGTCAGGCAATTCCTCACGTCGCATCATAAGCGAAAGGGCCCCACCACTTCAAGTGGTGGGGCAAGCGTCATCCACCCCAAAAAACAAAACATGGCCAACCTTTTGTTTCCATTACGCAGATCAACCAGACACTCAACTTCTACTTCAACTTCCATGAGGAATCTTCAAAACCTGTCCAACGCGAATTTGGCTTCCCTTCAACAAATTTTGTAGCCGTAGTTTTTTCAGGCTCACACCATAGCGTTGGGCGATTGCCGACAATGTATCACCGGCTGAAATCACATACTCTCGCGCCGCGACACGCATGCCGGGCGGCGCACGCAAAGCAAAATACTCCAGAATTCCCTTGAACATAGCATTGGCCAGTCGCGCCTGATGCCTTTTGTTGCGCAAATTATTTTCCTCGTGCGGATTCGAAATAAATGCGGTCTCGACCAGGATCGAAGGGATATCCGGCGATTTCAAAACCACAAACCCGGCATGCTGCACCTGGCGTTTATGCAGGCGGCCGACACGTTTCAGGTTGTCGAGCACTTTCCCGGCCACCTCCTGGCTGACCTCCCGGGTAGCCGTTTGAGACAAGTCCAGCAACACCGAAGCCAGCAGGTCATCCTTATCGTCGAGACTAACCCCACCCACCAGGTCGGCTGCGTTTTCTCTGGCCGCCAACCATCGCGCCGCCTCACTGGAGGCGCCGCGCTCCGACAATGTGTACACCGACGAACCGTGGACATGCCGCTTCGTGTACGCATCAGCATGAATCGAGACGAACAGATCGGCTCTGGCTTTTCGCGCAACGCGCATACGCTGGCGCAAGCTGACATAGTAATCGCCGTTGCGGATCATGACCGGCCGCATTCCCGGCTGCCTCCGGATCAGCGCTTCCAGTTTCCTGGCGATGGCAAACACGACATCTTTTTCTTTCGTTCCCCGGGTGCCGCGGGCACCAGGGTCATCTCCACCGTGCCCCGCATCGATGGCGATCACAATATCGCGCCCCCGTCGGACCGTTTTCTTGCTGGTTCGTTGCGGCCTCACCGCGCCGCCACGCGGTTTCTCCTCTTTATGCAGAGCGGCACGGGCAGTCTTCGTATCACGGGTTATCTTCTTGTGATTACCAACCGTCTTCTTATCACTGGTTTTCCGCTTTGTGTCACGATGGGCGGGGGGGGTATCCTTCTCATACAGATCAACCACCAAGCGGTGTCCATGAGTTCCGCTTGGCTTTAGGGAAAAGATTTGGGGCTTGACCACCGATTTCAGATCCAGGACCACCCGCAAATCGGTGCCGTTCCGCGGCGCACTGCGAATCTTTTTGATCAGGGGATGTGAAGAAAGCGGCTGGCTGAGCCTGCCTTTAAGGCGTGTGTTCGCCAGATCGATGACCAGCCGGTCCGGGTCGCTCAGCAGAAAGAAATGATGTTTTACGGCGCTGGAAACATCAAGGATAATACGCTTATGATCAGGCGCACTCCAAAACCGTAAGGAGTTAACCTGTGTCGCCTGAGCAAGCCCTGCTGTTGTAAACAGCACAAAAACAACAAAAGGGATGCATTTAAAAATCCTACCCATTTTTCCAGACCTTAACCTTATAGCTTGCACGAACGAACCGCAACATCCAGAAAAACTAATGTATTAGATTAGATATTATCAATAGCCAACTGTTTATTCAAGCAATTTTTTTATTTTCTCCTCTATTTTTTTTCCACGGAGGGAATACCCTGTTAGTTCGAGAAGCCTTGCTTCATTAAAAACAACAAGTTGCAGATTCACGTCAGACGTTGGTAAAACGCCATAGCCCTTTTGCGGCCATTCAAAAAAACAGACCGTATCCTCTGCCATATAGTCGTGAAGGCCGATCCACTCCAATTCCTCCGGATCAGCCAGTCGGTAAAGATCGAAGTGGTATACCGTCCGGCTATCGATCCGATATTCCTCGACCAAGGCAAAAGTGGGGCTTTTCACGATCCCCTCATAACCCGCCGCTCTCAAATAACCCCGGACCAGCGTCGTCTTTCCGGCCCCAAGATCACCGTACAGATAAATCACACAGCCATTGTCGATGCACTCAAACAAGCGGGCACCGAACGCCAGCGTTTCGGCTTCATTGCGAAGTTCACAGTTCATCGATTGACCAATGCACGCAGGTGATGCATCAGATCACCGGCCAACATCCCGCGCTCACCATCGGTCGCGGCCCGGTCGGCTGCGGCGCCATGCAGTACGACCGCCGCTCTCGCCGCATCGGCAGGATGCAGCCCCTGCGCAATCAATCCGGCCACGACTCCGCTGAGGACATCGCCCATGCCGCCGCTGGCCATGCCCGGATTGCCGGTCATATTGACGGTCATGGCCGCACCATCGCAAATGAGCGAGCCCGCTCCTTTTAACACGCACACGCCGCCGTAGCGCTCCTGCAGGGCTTTAACCGCCGCAAACCGGTCCCGCTGAATTTCGGCCACACTGGTTTGCAGCAACCGCGCCGCTTCACCCGGATGAGGCGTCAACACCCAATTCTGCCTGGACGCCGGCATGTTCGCCAGCAGATTGAGCGCATCCGCATCGACCACCATCGGCAAATCGCATTGACATGCCGCTTCGAACAGCTCGACCGCCCAAGGCGACCGTCCGAGCCCCGGCCCGACAGCCACAACAGAGGCACGCCGGCGCAAGGCATCCAGATCCTTTGCTGTTTCAATCCCATGGCTCATGATCTCGGGCCGCGTCAGATTGATAAAAGCGGCATGCGCCGCCCGCGTAGCGACGCTGACCAGTCCGGCACCTACCCGGGCAGCTGCTTCTGCCGCAAGGCGCACCGCGCCGGAGAAACCCGCGTCACCGCCGATCACCAGAACATGTCCGAAATACCCTTTATGCGCAGACCGGCGGCGCGGCGCAAAAACGGGTCCCGGCCGGGTAGACAACAGTGCGGAGGGCTGCTCACTGCATCGAACTTCATGCGGTACGCCCAAAGAGGAAAAGCTGATGGTTCCACAGCAGTCCGGGCCGTCCCCGGTAAACAATCCCTGCTTCAGACCGATGAACGTCACTGTCCGATCGGCCTCCACCGCACTGCCCAGCCGACAGCCCGTATCCGCATGCAGGCCCGATGGAATATCGAGCGCCAGAACCGGACCACGGAATCGGTTCACCGCCTCGATGGCCGTTGCGTACCCCCCTGACACCGGACGGTCGAGCCCGGTGCCCAGCAACGCATCGACCACCAGGTCGAGTTCCTCGAAGCCATCCCCGCCGTATTCCAGGATCGCACCGCCCGACGATTGCCAGGAACGGCACGCGGTCAGCGCATCGCCCCGCAGGCGCTCGATCGGAGCAAGCGAGCAGACCCGGACATCCAGCCCTGCATCCCTCGCCAGACGCGCCACGACGTAGCCGTCACCTCCATTATTACCGGCACCGCAGACAACGGCCAGCCGCTGTGCACCGGGCCATTGCGCTCTCAGTATTCGAAAAGCGGCCCCACCGGCCCGCTGCATCAGATCGATCCCGGGTATGCCTAATGTGTCAATGGCAAACCGGTCCATGGCACGAACCTGATCGGCGCGATACAGTGCCGACGGCAGTCGATTCGTGATATCGTTGACGTTCATCATGATCTTTTTCCCCCCACCTTATTTCAGACAGGATTAACTGGATTTCTCAGGATTAACTGGAAACGCATTGAGTGTAAGATGAAGCCGAACGACACGCAACTGGCTCGACGCATCAAACAGTGGGGAAAGGAACTGGGTTTCCAGCAGGTCGGCATCACCGATACCGATCTCTGCGAAGCGGAACGCCACCTGATGGAATGGCTTCAGGAGGGCTGTCATGGAACCATGCACTATATGGAACGCCACGGCAGAAAACGCAGCCGCCCGGCTGAACTGGTCCCCGGAACCATCCGCGTCATATCGGTCCGTCTGGATTATCTTCCCGAGAAGGCCAAAAACAGCGAAAAGATACTGGAGAACCCGATTCAGGCGTTTCTGTCACGCTATGCGCTGGGACGGGACTACCATAAGATCATGCGCAAACGCCTGCAAAAACTGGCTGGGCGAATCGAGCAGGCGGTGGGGCCTTTCGGCTATCGCGCGTTCGTCGACAGCGCGCCGGTGCTGGAAACAGCACTCGCGGAGAAGGCCGGGCTCGGCTGGATCGGCAAGCATTCGATTGTCATCAACAAAAAGGCGGGCTCCTGGTTTTTTCTCGGCGAACTCTACACCGACCTGCCGCTGCCGCTGGACCAACCGGCCGAAAACCACTGCGGAAGCTGCAGCGCCTGCATCGATGTCTGCCCGACCCGGGCGATCGCCGCCCCGTATCACGTCGACGCCCGACGCTGCATATCCTATCTGACCATCGAACTGCGCGGCTCGATTCCGGCGCCATTGCGCGCGCTCATCGGAAATCGCATTTACGGCTGCGACGACTGCCAGCTTGTCTGCCCCTGGAACCGGTTTGCCCGTCTCTCCGATGAACCCGATTTTCAGCCGCGGCACCAACTCGACGACAACGAACTGGTCGATCTGTTCGCTTGGGACGAAGCAGCTTTTCTCAAAAAAACCGAAGGCTCGGCGATCCGACGAATCGGTCATGTCTGCTGGCTGCGCAATATCGCAGTGGCGCTCGGCAATGCGCCAACTTCCCAAGCGATCCTTACAGCACTCGAGTCACGGCGGCACCACCCTTCCGAACTTGTCCGCGAGCATGTCGAATGGGCGCTGCAACAGCACCGCGGCAGCCCGAACAATATAACGGTTGGAGCAACATGAAACAAACGATCATTTATGCATTGGATTTTGACGGGGTCATCTGTGACAGTGCTGTGGAGACGGGCATCACGGGATGGAAAGCCGCAACCGGGATATGGAATGACATGCCCTCGCCTCTTCCACCACAGAAGCTGGTCGACCGATTCCGTCTCGTGCGCCCCATCATCGAAACCGGTTATGAATCGATCCTGGCCATGCGCCTCTTGTTCAATGGCGAAAGCGTGGATACCATCCTGGCGGATTTTCCCGACAAAAAAGAGGAATTGCTGCGAGAATCGAAACAGAGTATCGATGACCTCAAAAAGTTGTTTGGTGAAACCCGGGATGTGTGGATCCGGCATTCACTGGATGAATGGATCCGAATGAATCCGCTGTTTCCAGGCATCGCGCACAAGCTGAGGATGCTGGCGAACGAGGAGAACTGGTATATCGTAACAACCAAGCAGGAACGGTTCGTCGAAAAAATACTCGACGCCAACCGCATCCACTTGCCGAGCCAGCGGATTTTCGGATTGGATCGCAATATGAGCAAGCAGGAAGTGCTGCTCGATCTGCTCACTCTTCACCCAGACGCGGCAATTTACTTCGTCGAAGACAGGCTGCCCACGCTGTTGAATGTACTAAAAAATGACCGCCTTCAAGACATAAGACTGTTTTTTACCGACTGGGGCTACAACACCGAACAGGACAGGAGTGACGCTGCACGAAACTTGATCGAGATAATCGATATCGATCACTTTCTCGATTACGGAGCACAAGAAAGCCACGCTCAGCGAAACCGCCGTCCCAGCCAATAATCGATACTGACATACCGCCCGCCGCCGGTAAAGAACAGGACCAGCAGCATGATCGTATAGGTCACGGCAAACTCGATGCCGTTGTTGACAACGGCGAAATGTCCGTTTCCCGTCAACCACTCATAATTCCCATGCGCTTGCAGGATCTCTTTCGCTTTCCCAAGCCGTTCAACCGCGCCGATTGTGCGTTCGGTCGCAAAGAGGCCGCTGCCTTCGGCGATCGCCAACCAGCCGTTTTGCCAATGGGCGGTCGATGCAGCGACGATCATGGTGATCATCAGCGGCACCGAGACCCAGCGGACCGCAAAGCCAACGAGAAGAAACAGCGCACCGATGACTTCACTGCCCGTCGCCAGTGCCGCCATCAACGTAGGAAACGGCAGCCCGAGGCCCCAGGCAGGATTGCCGAACCATTCCGCCGTGCCGGAAAAGTTGCCCAGCTTGCGCGTGCCGGCCTCCCAGAAGATGGGGACAAGATAGAGCCGCAGCGCCAGCGGACCAAGAAAGTCGGCTTTGCGTGTCACATCCAAAAGATCCTGCGCTTTGTTGAGTAAGCCTATCATCGTTCTTTTTCTCCTCGTCGATTATTCAAGCGATTGCAATCCTGTTCAGGGCGCTCATTCGGTCAGTCGTCGCAGACATGAAATCCTGACAATACACAGGCTCACGCTATTCGATTCGTCGATCAGCCGACTGCTTTGCGAGAGCCGAACAGCTTTCCGCCCGCTTTCCAATGACTTGGAATCCGGTTTGCATAAATCCCATGGCTAAGGGGATAATACGCCGTCGACTCATCGCATCGATTTTCGATCGATGCGCATGGCAGGCCAGCGATCGGAGCATTCCGTTTGAGAGGACAAACCAGGCATTCCCCAGCCGGACCCGCTTTTCGCTGCCAGCATGAAGATGACGAAACGGTGCTTTTGGCAGCTTCAAAGATTCGATGGAGCCAATGAAACCCGCTCTGTATTAATACACAATAACCCAAAATGAAAAAAGTGAAAATAACGGAAATAAAACCAACCGAAGTTATTGATCGTTGCCTGACACTGTTTGGTGACTCACCAGAAGACCGGCGCAAGGCAAAATACACCTTGATCGGCGGCATATCTCTCATCGTCCTGGCGCTGTTCTGGCTGGCGTCTTCGAAGCCGGAACAAGAGACAATGGCGGAAGGGATGAAAATGGCGCCGGGTATGCCGATGCATATGCGAACTTTCGGACCGGGGGATGGCTATCATGTCCATAAGAAAATCGATCCCACTCAATTCAAGCATGTAAAGGACATCAGCAAAAAATCGACCGACCTTCCGCCCCCCTTACAGCGAAACGTACCCAAAACCGTTACGATCAATCTGAAAGCAACGGAAGTGATTTCAGACATCGTTCCGATGACCGGTTTTCACTACTGGACCTTCAACAACACGGTCCCCGGTCCTTTTCTTCGGGTGAGGGTAGGCGATACCGTCAAACTCACTCTGGAAAACGATAAAACCAGCAGCCATGATCATTCGATTGATCTCCATGCCGTTTCCGGGCCGGGCGGTGGTGCGGGGCTTACCGAGGTGGAACCGGGAAAAAAGAAATCCTTCCGATTTAAAGCACTCATTCCAGGATTGTTTGTTTATCATTGCGCCACCCCTAACGCGCCGACCCATATTGCCAACGGGATGTACGGTCTCATTTTAGTCGAGCCGGAAGCAGGTCTGCCGCAAGCGGATAAAGAATTTTATATCATGCAGGGTGAGCTTTACACCAAAGGAATGCTGGGGCAGATGGGCTTTCAGGCTTTCGATGGACAAAAGATGATCGAGGAGCGCCCCGAGTACGTTGTGTTCAACGGCCGCCCCTGGTCCGTCGTCGAAGAAGGTGCGATAAAGGCACAAGTCGGCGACCGGATACGTCTTTTCGTCGGCAACGGCGGCGTTTCGAAAGTGTCCTCGTTTCATGTGATCGGTGAGATTTTCGATCGTGTGTATCCCGAGGCTGCCATAAGCAGGCCATTGGAAGATGTTCAAACAACATTGATCCCTGTCGGTGGAGCAACGATGACGGAATTCAAAGTGGATGTTCCCGGTGATTACGTTCTGGTGGACCACGCTTTGACTCGTATTGATCGGGGCGCATGGGCTATCCTCACTGTAAGCGGAAAAGAACAACCGGACATTTTTTCAGCAATAGAGCCAGAAAGCAGAGACATAGATCTGGCGAAACAGTAAGTACCATAAGCAATCGCAATGGCGCAAAAAACGTCAAAACCGGGTAAGACAACATCTTGAAAGGAGCTCTGCGTTCTTTGCGCCTTTGCGGCAAACTTCCTTCTGCCGGCTTGCAGGATTTTTCCACTGATTCTGTTGACTGGGAGGCTGTCCGACAATAGACTGACCTACCGCGGCCAAACCTCCCAGGATTCACAAATCGATGCTGTTCCCTCCTTTCTTGCGCACCCCGGTGAACCGACCATCATGACTGACACGCCGGAACCTTCGATCATCCTGGTCGACGGCTCCTCTTTTCTGTTTCGTGCCTTTCACGCCCTGCCGCCTCTGACCAACTCGCGCGGCGAACCGACGGGCGCCATTCTGGGCGTCGCCAACATGCTGCGCAAGTTGCTGGAACAATACCCCGATTCGCATATCGAGGTCGTCTTCGATGCGCCGGGGAAAACCTTTCGGGATGAGCTGTTCCCCGAATACAAAGCGCACCGGCCGCCGACGCCCGATGAGCTCAAAGTACAGATCGAGCCGTTGTACGAGTTGATCCGGGCGCTGGGAATTCCAATGCTGGTGGAACCGGGAGTCGAAGCCGACGATGTGATCGGAACGCTTACACGTCAGGCGGCCTCCGCCGGCTTCTCGGTGATCATCTCGACCGGTGACAAGGACATGGCGCAACTCGTCGATGACCGGATCATACTGGAAAACACCATGACCGACACGCGCATGAACCACGACGGCGTGGTGGAAAAATTCGGCGTTCGGCCCGACCAGATCACCGACTATCTCGCTCTCGTGGGCGATGCATCCGACAACATCCCGGGGGTACCCAAAGTCGGGCCGAAGACAGCGGCAAAGTGGCTGGGCCAATACGGTTCGGTGGAAAAGATCATACAATCAGCCGACGAAATCAAAGGCAGGGTCGGTGAAAACCTGCGCGCCGCCCTGGAGCAAATTCCTCTTGCGAAGCAGCTGGCGACAATCAAGTGCGATCTGCCGCTCACCGTCGCCATCGAGGATCTGCAGCGGCAGAAGCCCGATCGAAAGGCTCTGCGTTCGCTGTTGACCGGACTCGAGTTTTCATCCTGGCTCAAACAGATGAATGATGCCCCACCGACAGATGACCCGCAGGTGGAGCCCGAACAGCAGGACCAGCCGCCTGAATACGAAGCGGTGCTCACCCGAGACCATTTCGAACGGTGGCTCGAAGAGATCGAATCGGCGGCATTGTTCGCCTTCGATACCGAAACCACAAGTCTGGATTATACCCAAGCCGAGGTTGTCGGCGTCTCTTTTGCGGTGACGGCGGGAAAAGCGGCTTACGTGCCGTTGGCGCACGATTATCCGGGCGCACCGCAGCAGCTGGACCGGGACGAAGTGCTGGCCAGGCTGCGCCCCCTGCTGCAAGACCCGGACCGGCCCAAGCTCGGCCAGAATCTCAAGTACGATGCCAATGTGCTGGCCAATCACAACATCGAGCTGCGTGGCATTCAGCACGATACCATGCTCGAATCCTATGTTCTGAACAGCACGGCGACTCGGCACGACATGGATTCCCTGGCCCTGAAATATCTGGGCAAGAATACCATTCACTACGAAGATGTGGCGGGGAAAGGGGCCAAACAGATCCCTTTTCAGTCGGTGCCGCTGGACCAGTCCGTCCCGTATGCGGCGGAGGATGCCGATATCACCCTGCAGCTGCACCAACGGCTCTGGCCGCAGCTCCGCGATGAGGAGCCACTAAAAGCCCTCTATGAAACCATCGAAATGCCGCTGGTTCCGATTTTGTCGCGCATGGAACGAACCGGGGTTCTTATCGACCGCACCATGCTTGCCGAGCAGAGTCGGCAGTTGGCCGAACGAATGGCCCGGATCGAACAGGATGTTTTCAAACTGGCCGGCCAAACGTTCAATCTGGGCTCGCCCAAACAGATACAGAGCATTCTTTTCGATCAACTGAAGCTGCCGGTGTTGAAGAAAACGCCCACCGGGCAGCCTTCGACCGCCGAATCGGTGCTGCAGGAGCTGTCGCTGGATTATCCGCTGCCGCAGCGGCTGCTCGAATACCGCGGCCTGAGCAAGCTCAAATCGACCTACACCGACCGACTGCCTGAGCAGATCAATGAATCGACCGGCCGCGTTCATACCTCCTATCATCAGGCGGTCGCGGCCACAGGGCGCTTGTCCTCTTCCGATCCCAATCTGCAGAACATTCCGATACGCACTGAGGAAGGCCGCCGTATTCGCCAGGCCTTCATCGCCCCGTCGGGTTACAAGATCGTCGCTGCCGACTATTCACAGATCGAACTGCGCATCATGGCGCACCTGTCGGGAGATGAACGGTTGCTGCGCGCCTTTTCCGAAGGAATCGACGTACACCGGGCCACTGCGGCCGAAGTATTCGGCACGGTGCCCGAGGCGGTGACCAAAGAGCAGAGACGATCGGCGAAGGCGATCAATTTCGGTCTGATCTACGGCATGTCGGCGTTCGGACTGGCGCGCCAGCTCAACATCCCGCGCGGTGAGGCCCGGGCCTACATCGATCTCTATTTTGCACGCTACCCCGGGGTGAAAAAATATATGGCTGAGACCCGACAGCGGGCGCATGAACAGGGCTATGTCGAAACCGTGTACGGGCGGCGTCTCTATCTGCCCGATATCAATTCACGCAACACCCAGCGCCGGCAGTATGCCGAACGCACGGCAATCAATGCACCGATGCAGGGAACCGCAGCCGATATCATCAAAAGAGCCATGATCGGGGTCAACCACTGGCTGCAGGCGCAAACCCGCCCGGCAAAAATGATCATGCAGGTTCACGATGAGTTGGTGTTTGAAATCGCTGAGACCTATCTCGAAGAGACCATTCCTGCCATTCAGACGCGTATGAACGGCGCCGCCGAACTGAATGTGCCGCTGTTGGTCGACATTGGCACAGGCAACAATTGGGATGAAGCGCACAGCTAAAAATTTAAAAAAAAACGTGAACTTTTCACATTCACGCCTTGTCATAAACTACAAGCACCAGGAACGGTGCTTTGCCACTCATTTCCCTCCCTTAATGAGTTGGCAATCGTCATCCGGCACCCCCAAAGCCGGAAATCTCTCAGGCCCCGGAGCCTTCCCCCTTTGCTTCGGGGCCTTTTTACGCTCCGCTTTCGGGAATAAACGAATCAACACGAAGGAAGTCGACCCATCGATGGATCCGCGCCAACCATTTAGAAGGCTAGCCTCCTTAGGCGTGATCCAACGCTTCCGGCATCTCAGCCATCTCCTCTTCGGCATGGGCGACAAACGGTACGCCCGGTTTTCCTGTCGCCAGTATGGTGCGGTGATAACAGTTGAATGTCTTCGAACCGCCGGCCAGCACGGCTGCCTGCTCGAAGCCGGACTGACAGAGGATTCGGTAAGCCAGATAGCTGCGGAAACCGACGCGGCAATAAAGTAAAACAGGGCCTTCGTCCGGTATCTCCCTTATCCTTTCACGCAACGCCCTGAGCGGAATATTGACCGCACCCGGAATATGCCATTTATCATATTCCTGCTTGGTCCGTACATCGATGACAATCCCTTTTTCAGCGATCTCCGGGTGCTGCTCCGCATACCAGAATTTCACATCGCCGCGCAACACGTTGGACGCCACGAAGCCCGCCATGTTGACAGGGTCCTTGGCCGAACCATAGGGCGGTGCATATGCCAGCTCCAGCCGCTCGAGATCATAAACGGTGAGACCGGCCCGAATCGCTGTCGCCAGAACATCGACCCGCTTATCGATCCCGTCATAGCCGACCACCTGGACACCCAGCACGCGTCCCTCATCCGGACTGAACAACAGTTTGAGATGCATCGGCGCGGTTCCGGGATAATATCCGGCATGACCCGAAGGATGAATATAGATTTTCCGGTAGGCACGGCCGAGTCGGCGCAGCGTTTTTTCCGAGGCACCGGAGCTGCCGCAGGTCATGTCGAACACTTTCACCACCGCTGTGCCCTGGGTGGATTGATAAGCGCTTGCTCTGCCGAAAATATGGTCGGCCACGATTCGACCCTGCCGGTTCGCCGGGCCGGCCAATGGAATAAGAGTCGGTTCACCGGTCACGGTATCGATCACCTCGACCGCATCACCGGCCGCATAGATATCGGGATCGGAGGTTCGCATGTGCCGATCCACTCTCAGCCCACCGCGCGGGCCGAGTTCGAGGCCCGTTTCCTTTGCCAGCGCAGCGGCGGGACGCACGCCGATGGCCAGAACCACCAAGTCGGCGATCAACGATTCGTCATTGCCAAGCATTACTGCAACGCGTCCGGCGGCATCCACGAAAGCCTCCGCCCCCGTCCCCAGGTGCACGGAGATGCCGTGACTTTCCATATGATAAGCGAGGTCATGGGCCATTTCCGGATCGATCGGCGGCATGAGCTGTTGCTGCAGTTCGACCAGATCGACGGTCACCCCGCGCTCCCTGAACGCTTCAGCCACTTCGATGCCGATGAAGCCGCCGCCGACAACCACCGCGCTGCGCGCGCCGCCATCGACCTCCGCCTTGATCGCGTCCATATCGGGAATGTTGCGCAAGACAAATATTTTCGGATGATCGATGCCGGGTATCGGCGGCCTCATTGCATCGGCGCCGGAACAGAGCACGAGCTTGTCGTACTGCTCTGTATAGCGTCTGCCGCTGTCGAGTTCAACGACCGCAACCTGCTTGTTCGCCCGATCCACCTCGACGACCTCATGCCCGACCCGCACATCGATATTGAGCGATTCTTTGAGACTCTTCGGCGTTTGCAGCAGAAGTTTCTCCCGCTCCTTGATCGTTCCACCAATGTGATACGGCAGACCACAGTTGGCAAACGAGACATAATGGTCCCGCTCGAGTACGACAATTTCGGCCTCTTCACTGAGACGCCTTGCGCGGGCTGCCGCGGAAGCACCACCCGCCACGCCGCCAACGACGACAATTTTCATAATGGCTCCTGTTCGCCTGAATAACGCATAGAAAATTAAGATCAATGCCCGCATCGACTATAATAAAGCGCTGGCCCTTGTCAATCATTCGAATTCAACCAATGCCGAAAGAGAATCAGTCAGATGGCTGACGAAGAACCGCAGCGATCGATCGCCTGCCACGAATGTGATCTGCCGATCAAAACAACAACTGTGCCGGATGGTTGCTACGCCCAGCGTGCACACTATGACCCGGTATTGTATCAACCCAAGTCGAACAGTGTCGAAAAAGGCATGGCGCTCGCTTTCGCCGATCTGATTCTTTATCAAACCACTCGACTGATTCGCCTTCCGCCGATAGAATTAGAAAGGATATTACAATCGGTCCGTCCACGGTGGTTCAGCAATGAGAACACAACCAATCACGATTCTTTGCGTGGTCCTTTTCATCATCGGCGCATCAATGACCATTCGCTTTCTTTTCCAATTCCTGTTTACCGCGGACCTCGGCTCCTTCCTGATGCTCGTACTCAGCCTGACCGCGCTTTTTTCGTATTACGGCCTATGGCGGATGCGCCGCTGGAGCGTAATGGCTATTCCCATTATTTGGGGAATCATTTTATTGCTGACGCTGTTTTCCGCACGTGAGATGACGACGATCATGCAGCTGCGCTCTCTGTATCCGATCGGTATCATACTCATTTTCCTTGCTGTGGTATTGCCGAGTCTGAAGAGATTTTCCGGAGGCAAGAAAAGAGATCCGTCACAGCCGTAGCGGCGGCGCATAGGGCGCCGGGAATGCCCCCAAACAAAAAGCAGTTTTTCCCCCGGTAGAGGTGCATTAGAATCGAGGTTGAGAAATCCATAAACGCGCAGGAAAATGCTCATGACCCAAGCTGATTTGATTCAGAATTTTATCGATAGTGCCAATGCAGCGATTTACCTCAAGGACGACCAAGGGTGCTTTCTGATGGTCAACCACCGGGTAGCGGAGATGTTCAATGCCAGCAAAGATGAAATCATAGGCAAGACCGACTATGATTTTGTGTCCAGGGAGGATGCCGACATGTTTCGGGGATACGATCGGCAAGTAGCCGAAGCAGGCGTTCCCATGACTTTCGAGGCGACGGTTTTGTTGCCCGATGGCGAGCATACCGTCATTGATCACAAGTTTCCCGTTTCCAATATCGAGAGATCTCCCAATGCTGTCGGCGGAATAGCCATAGACGTCACAAAAAATGGCTAGGAGGCTGTCCGAGAATAGCGATCGTAGCGAGGGCAAGACTGATTGAGTCAGATTTTTCGATCATTTGCGGCGAATAGTGGGCCTATTTAACAAAAATGATCGGGAAATCTGGCCAATCAGGCTTGGCCGCGGTAGATCAGTCTATTCTCGGACAGTCTCCTAGATAGCGGGTCATCGGTACCCGCATTTTTCCCGCCCGTTCTCTCTACCCCGTTCTCGGGCAGCCGCCGAGACCAGAAAACCCTTCAGCAATCGTCCCGTGCGCAGCCGGAACGATTGCTTTCAGCCCGTTCCGAACGACACGCGCCTTCCAAACACTCTGCCGCCAGCGCTTCCAGCGCCAAGGAAAGCGATGGCTTACCCGCAACAAAACGCCTGCAGTAGTTCGCCACAGCGTCGAATGGCGTAGCCGTGGGTGTTGTCGGCGGGAAAACCGAGACAGGCCGCCTGCGCCACATGGCCGGCCTTCATCGCGGATGGAGCCGTCGCTGCCGAATCCGGTCAGGACGGCGGGTTGCACCGCTACGCCGATGGTTCCGGCAGCCGCCATGAAACGACCGTTCAGCGCCTCACTGTACATCCCGTAGCCGTCCTGGGCGATCAGCACAGGCGCCTCATCGTCAGCAATCGGATACTCGGAGGATTTGGGGCATATTTCCAGCGCCTGTCGCTGGGTGAAAAACATGGCGCCGATCGCTCCGACCTCTTCCTTGTGCGCCGTAATCGCAACCACATCGCCGGCCCCCGTCCGGCGATTTTGGCGATCAGGTTGCCGGCCGCATCCTGCCAGTGATCCACACCGCACGCCTTTAGCGCCGCAGTGAGATACGCATCGATCTCACTCTCGACGCCGCTGGGCGAATGGCACATGACAAGTTCGGAGATCGTTTGAAACAGGTCGTCATCGGTCATGAGATGCTCTCCCGGTCGTCATCGTCCGGCCCGGCGCCACCCCCCCTCCCCGCCGCCGGTTCATTCCGTTCACTTGGCAATGGTAATGGCGGGCGTCGGCGTGCGTGATACATCGGTCACGGTCATTTGATACAGTTGGTTCAGCGTCCGAAAGGCTTCCTGGTCCCAAGGGAAATCCCCGCCAGCTCCTACATCAGCCTGTCCGATCGAGTACCACGTGTCCCGGTACTCGACAGTAAAGGCTGCACCATCCGGTTCATCCTCGCTCGCCGCAACGGCAAGCGTCGACGGCGGGTTCGCCGGCGGACCGGGTGGAAGTCGACCGGTGCGCGCCTCTTGTTGAACGTGGACTTCGGGCACCGTTGAAATACCCGCTCCGACAAACCGCAGAATGTCTTCGAAGCTGCGGAACACGAAATAGCCACGGAGGGAAAAATCACCCCCGAAATCGCCCGGCCGAATATCCACGATCAACGAATTGTCCGGCTGTCCTTTTGCATCCTCATTAAAGCGTCGTCGCGCCGCATTCGAAAGTTGTGACAGGTCGTAATTGGTAATTGCCAGCCTGCCGACAATCTGCTGTACCAGCTCCGGCCTTGCGCCATCCGCTGCGCGCTTCCATTCAAAGCCGTTTTCCAACGCTCCCAGAATGCCGTCGAGCGCGCTCAGAACGTGCGGCGAGCCGGAATCGGCCGGCAGGGAAACCGGTAATGTCCTTTCGTACACGATCGGCCCCACATTCAAGGAAGCCGCACGGTTCAGCGCGGAGATCTTCAGCACGGCGCGTCGAAAGGCCTTGTATTGCCCCGGATAAAGCGGGTTATTGCGCAGAACCGAAAACCCGCCGCTTTCCTCGACGACGAGTTCGGCCGCCATCAGCCGAAGCAGAATGGAGGGCTCGACCCCCTGTTGGAAGAGAAAGGCGACCTTTTCGGCACCGACCGGCGACAGCACCCGTTTGGTGAACTCTTCACCCTGAACCGGAACGATGGTGATCGTCGGCTGCTCCGCTATTGTGGCTGTGAACAAGGGCGAAAAGGTAGTGGAGGTTTCCCCGGCACCACCGGGTGCGATACCCGCCGTCGCTTCAAAGTTAAACGTCGCTGCGACGCTGGACAGGGCGGTGAAATGCAGCGGCTCTACGTTCCTGGCTCGCGCGATATTCAGCAACAGCATCTCCGACTGAACCAGAGCTGCTGCCTTATCGTATGCAATGACGGCGGTGTGAAGCGCGACCGGTGACACGCAGCCGGCCAAGGCAATCATCCCGCCGATGACGACGGGCCCCAAAGCCCACATCAAGCAGGGACTCTTGCCCTGCCTTCTCAGCCAACGTTCAGGAACTGATTTCGCCAAATCGATGGTCCCCCCTCCCCCTTATAGTTACGAACCCGGTGCGCGCGCACCGAGGGAATCCTCACAAAACAGGTCATGCACGCCGTCGTGCCGACATTGATTCATCGCCCGCGACGTTCAAACCGTTTGCC
>Ga0209633_10001422_pt1 | contig 24655 bp, 21 predicted proteins | sample Cruoilmetagenom1_FD_187290 | JGI IMG/M metagenome (GOLD analysis project Ga0209633, IMG submission 187290) | Oil polluted marine microbial communities from Coal Oil Point, Santa Barbara, California, USA - Sample 1 (SPAdes) (version 2) | ecosystem: Environmental > Aquatic > Marine > Oil seeps ...
ATCTTCGAATCGCATTTGTCGTGTTTCCTGTAGCCATCTGGCCCGGCTCATGCCCCCTCCTTTCGAGTTCACATAAACCGGACAGTTTATTTGCTACAAAACCGGACAAAATATTAACTCGTAACAAATCTGAAACGAGAGGTTGCATAAACAGGGGGAAAGAGTTAAGTTATGGCCGGGCATCGACCAATCGAGGGGGGGGAAGCTTTGAATCCTGAAGTCGCCGACAGCGTGAATTTGTGGCCTTTGATTTTCTATTTTGCCGCGGTCCTCGGGATTGTCGGCTTTATGCTCGGAGGCTCTTATCTGCTTGGGCAGCGGCGCCTCGACAAAGGCACGGCGGAGGTGTTCGAGTCGGGCATCGTTCCGGCGGGGAATACCCAGCTTCGGTTTTCGGTCCGCTTCTATCTGATTGCGATCTTCTTCGTTATCTTCGATGTGGAAACCGTTTTTATCTTTGCCTGGGCGGTGGCTTTTCGGGAAGCCGGCTGGGCTGGTTATATCGAGATTGTTATCTTTATCGGCGTGCTGGTCGCAGCACTGGCCTATCTTTGGTTGATCGGTGCGCTCGACTGGAGTACCAGGCGACAACGAGTCGATGAAGCCAAGGTTAGACGATAGGGGACAAACGATGCGTTGGAAGCTTACTTCAATAGGCGATGAACCGGCACCGAGACCAGGCCATCAGACTTACGAAGAGGCCGTGCAGCGCAATTTCTTCCTGGCCCGCCTGGAGGATATGGTCGCCTGGGGGCGAAGCCGATCGGTCTGGCCGTTCAACTTCGGTCTCTCCTGTTGTTATGTGGAAATGGCGACCGCGTTTACCAGTCGCCATGACATTGCACGGTTTGGTTCCGAGGTCATACGCGGGACGCCCCGCCAAGCCGATCTGATTGTCATTTCCGGTACGGTGTTCAGAAAAATGGCACCGGTCGTACAGCATCTCTATGAGCAATTGATGGAGCCGCGCTGGGTGATATCCATGGGATCCTGCGCCAACTCGGGTGGAATGTATGACATTTACAGCGTGGTACAGGGTGTGGATAAATTTTTGCCGGTGGACGTGTACGTGCCGGGCTGTCCGCCGCGCCCCGAGGCGCTGCTGCAGGGGCTGATGTTGCTGCAGGAGGCTATCGGGAAGGAAAAGCGGCCGCTCAGCTGGGTGGTTGGCGAGCAGGACATCATCCCGGCACCGAAGCCCAGTCAGCGCGATCTCAAACGCGAAGAGCGGATGCGCGCCACGCAGCTGAGGGATCCTTTCCATGTCGAGTAGAGCAATCAGGGTTTAGCAACGGGAGAGATGGATGGGTCATCAGATTGTCGCTTCGGAGCCTGTTCACGATGTGCCGGCCGTCGTGCAGAAGCTGCAGGGCCGGTTTGGGGCCGAAGCATTTGTCATTCAGAATACCTGCGACAACATTCCCACGCTGTGGATCGATAAAGACCGGCTTCATTCCGTTCTCAGATACCTCAAGCACTACATCGATCGTCCGTTCGGCGTGCTCTATGATCTGACCGGCATCGATGAGCGCGTTCGTGTTAATCGGGACGGGCAGCCGGAGAGTGCCTTCACCGTCGTCTATCATCTGCTTTCCTATCAGCGCGGTCAGGATATTCGACTGAAAGTCGCGCTGCCTGAGACCAATCCAGCCCTGCCGAGCGTCACGGACGTCTGGCCCGCTGCCAACTGGTACGAGCGGGAAGCGTGGGATATGTTCGGGATCGAGTTCGATGGCCACCCGAATCTGCGGCGCATCATTCTGCCGCCGACCTGGGAAGGGCATCCGCTGCGCAAAGACCATCCGGCCCGCGCCACGGAAATGGAACCCTTCAGTCTGACCCAGAAGAAGGAAGATGCCGAGCAGGAAGCGCTGCGCTTCGTGCCCGAAGAGTGGGGCATGAAACGGCATGGCGAGGAGAGCGACTTTATGTTTCTCAATCTCGGGCCCAACCACCCGAGTGCCCATGGCGTATTTCGCATCGCTTTGCAGTTGGACGGTGAGGAGATCGTCGATGCCGTGCCCGACATCGGCTACCACCATCGTGGTGCGGAAAAGATGGGCGAGCGTCAATCGTGGCACACCTACATCCCCTATACCGACCGGGTGGACTATCTTGGCGGTTCGCTGAACAATCTGCCTTACGTATTGGCGGTCGAGAAAATGGCCGGTATCGAGGTGCCGGAGCGGGCCGAAGTGATTCGGGTGATGATCTCGGAATTGTACCGCATCGCCAATCATTTGCTGTTTTATGGCACGTTTGCACAGGATGTCGGCCAGCTCTCCCCTATCTTCTATATGTTCGCCGACCGCGAGCGGGTTTTTTCCATCATCGAGTCGATCACCGGCGCCCGCATGCATTCGAGTTTTTTCCGCATCGGCGGCGTGGCGATGGATCTGCCGGAGGGTTGGGCAAAGCCTATTCGCGAATTCATCGATTATTTTCCGCCCCGCCTCGACCATTACGACAAGATGGTGATGCGCAACGGTGTTCTGCAAAGAAGGACGCAGGGGGTGGGCAGCTACACGACAGAAGAGGCGATCGAGTGGGGTGTTACCGGGCCCGGCCTGCGGGCGACCGGCTTCGAGTGGGATTACCGTAAAAAACGGCCGTATTCCGGATACGATCGGTTCGAATTCGAAATTCCGATCGGCAGCAACGGCGACTGCTACGATCGTTGCGCGATGCGCGTGGAGGAGCTACGGCAGAGCCTGCGGATCATCGAGCAGTGCCTCGACAACATGCCGGAGGGTCCGTACAAGGCATACCATCCGCTGACGACGCCGCCGCCCAGGGAGCGGACCATGCACGATATCGAGACCCTGATCCAGCATTTTCTGAATGTCAGCTGGGGACCGGTAATCCCTGCCGGTGAAGCCAGTGTGTGCGTCGAGGCGACCAAGGGTCTGAATAGTTATTATCTTATCAGCGATGGTGGTACGATCTCCTATCGAACGCGCATCCGCACGCCCTCGTTTGCGCATCTGCAGATGATTCCACTGATGTGCCGAGGGTTGATGATCGCCGATCTGATCGCTATTCTGGCCAGTATCGATTTCGTCATGGCCGATGTGGACCGGTAAGACAGATGACAGAAGACAGGAAACAGGAAACAGAAAACAGAAAACAGCGGGATGCGTCTTGTTTGTTTCCTGTTTCCTGCCTTCTGCCCTCTGAAATCGAAGCGATCAAAGCCGAAGCCGGGCACTATGAGACTCCCTCCGCGGCATCCATAGAAGCCTTGAAGATCGTGCAGAAGAACCGCGGCTGGATTTCCGATGAGAGCCTTAAGGAAATCGCCGCTCTGTTGGGCATGGCCCCTGCGGAGCTGGACGGTGTGGCAACCTTCTATAATCTGATCTACCGCCGGCCGGTGGGTGACACTGTGGTTCACTACTGCAACAGCGCCAGCTGCTGGATGCTCGGTGCCGAGAAGGTACGCGAGCGGTTTTGCGAGCGGCTGGGCATCGAGCTTGGAGAGACGACGAAAGATGGGGAATTCACGCTGCTGCCGATCGTCTGTCTGGGTGCCTGCGATCACGCGCCGGTCGTCATGGTGGGTGAATCGATCCACCACGATGTCGATGAGCAGCAGGTGGATCGGATTCTTGATGGCAAGCGATGATTATGGATATGAACACGCCGCTGACCAAGAATATAAAGCCTGATCGTGCTTTCGCGACGCTTGACAACTACCTCAGCACAGGTGGTTATGAAGGTCTGCGAATCGCAATCAAGGAGCTGACGCCGCTGGATGTACAGCGAGCGGTTAAGGACGCCGGCCTTCGCGGGCGCGGCGGCGCCGGTTTTCCGACCGGTCTCAAGTGGAGTTTCGTGCCGATGGGCGAGGATGCGCCGAGACCCAAATATCTGGTGGTGAACGGCGACGAGATGGAACCGGGGGCATTCAAGGACCGCCTGCTGATCGAGCGCGACCCGCATCAACTGGTCGAAGGTGTGATCATAAGCGCTTATGCCATCGAGGCCTCGATGGCCTATATTTTTCTGCGCGGCGAATACCATCTTGGTGCGCAGCGCATGAAACAGGCGATTGCAGAAGCCTATGATCGACACTATCTGGGCAAGAACATTCTCGGTTCCGACTACAGCCTGGAGCTTCACGTTCACACCAGCGCCGGTCGTTATATCTGCGGCGAGGAGACCGCGCTGCTCAATGCGCTGGAAGGCAAGCGGGCCAATCCGCGTGCCAAGCCGCCCTTTCCGCAGATCAGCGGTCTGTGGGGCAAGCCGACGGTTGTGAACAACGTGGAAACCTTATGCAATGTGCCCCACATTCTCCATTACGGCGTGGATTGGTATCAGGAGCTTGGACGCGGTGAGGACAAGGGCACGAAGCTGTTCGGCGCCAGTGGGCGGATCAAGCGCCCAGGCCTTTGGGAGTTGCCGATGGGAACGCCGATTCGGGAGATTCTCGAGGTGCATGCGGGTGGCATGCAGGAGGGCTTCCGGCTGCGCGGTTTTCTGCCCGGCGGTGCCTCGACTGATTTTCTGTTGCCGGAACATCTCGATGTGCCGATGGATTATGGGGCCATCGAAAAAGCCGGAAGCCGCATCGGCACCGCCACCATGATCATCTTGGACGACAAGACCTGTCCGGTGGCGATGGTGCTCAACCTGGAGCAGTTCTTCGCCCAGGAATCGTGCGGCTGGTGTACGCCATGTCGCGACGGTCTGCCGTGGGTGGTCTCGATTCTGCAGGACATATTGAACGGGCGGGGTCGGATGGACGATCTGGATACACTGGCTCGGCACACACGCCTGCTGGGGCCGGGTAATACCTATTGTGCACTGGCACCGGGTGCCATGGGACCGTTGCAGAGTGCGCTGAAATATTTCAGGGCCGATTTCGAGCGCTTTATCAGGCAGAACACAGAAGGCATAGGACGGATGACCACGAAAAACACGAAAGGATTCTCGTTGTCTGCAGTTGAGGGGGGGCAATGACAGAAGACAGCAGGCAGAAGGCAGTGGCTATAAAACAGCACGTAGGGCGGATGCTCTTATGGGCGATCCGCCACGCTGCTGTTGCGAGGGCGGTCTGATGCCGACGATTGAAATCGATGGTCGCAGCTATGAGGTCGAGGCGGGCGCGAACCTGCTGAGTGCCTGTTTGTCCCAGGGGCTCGATCTGCCCTATTTTTGTTGGCACCCCTGCATGGGATCGGTCGGTTCCTGCCGTCAGTGCGCGGTGATTCAGTATCGCGATGCGCATGATGTGCAGGGGCGTATCGTCATGTCCTGCATGACGCCGGCGGCCGATGGCGCGCGCATCTCGATTGAGGCACCTGAGGTCAAAGCGTTTCGCGCGGAGATTCTGGAACTGCTGATGACCAATCATCCGCACGACTGCCCGGTCTGCGAAGAGGGCGGCGAATGCCATCTGCAGGATATGACGGTGATGACCGGCCACACGTTCCGGCAATACCGTGGGAAAAAAAGAACTCACAGAAACCAGTATCTCGGCCCTTTCATCCACCATGAAATGAACCGGTGCATCGCCTGCTATCGCTGTGTTCGTTTTTATCGGGATTATGCCGGCGGTGATGATTTGGGCGTGTTTGCGTCACATAACCACGTCTATTTCGGTCGCCACGAGGATGGCGTTCTAGAGAATGAGTTCAGCGGCAACCTGGTGGAAGTCTGTCCTACCGGCGTGTTCACCGACAAGACGTTGAGTGAACACTACACCCGCAAATGGGATTTGCAGGCTGCCCCTTCGGTCTGCGTCCATTGTGCGGTTGGGTGTAATATCAGCCCGGGGGAGCGCTACGGCAAACTGCGTCGGGTAATCAATCGCTATCATGGAGAGGTCAATCGGTATTTTCTCTGTGACCGCGGGCGTTTCGGCTATGGCTTCGTCAACAGCGACCGGCGGCTGCGAAAAGCGATGATCGAGAAACAGCCGGCTGTCAGCGGCGAGGCGGCGCAGCAGCGTTTGTCGTTCCTGCTTGCGCAGCAGCGTGGCAAAGTGATCGGCATCGGCTCGCCCCGAGCCTCGCTGGAGGCGAATTTTGCGCTGCGCGAACGGCTGGGCGCTGATTATTTTTACGCAGGGTTCGGTGTTGACGAGCATCCGCTGATCACGGCCATCGCCGAGATCATGCAGAGCAGTTGCGCCCGGATTCCGACCCTGCGCGAGATCGAGCAGTCCGATGCGATTTTTATTCTCGGGGAGGATGTCACCAATACTGCACCGGTGATGGCTCTTGCTGTGCGCCAGGCGGTGCGCAACGCCTCTTTCGAAATTGCCGACCGTCTGCACATTCCGCGTTGGCAGGATGAGGCGGTGCGCGAGGCTGCGCAGCAGGAAAAAAGCCCGCTGTTCATCGCCAGCTGCGACCGGACCCGCCTGGATGACGTGGCCACGGCGACCTTTCGCAAAGCACCGGACGATCTGGCGCGGCTGGGCTTTGCGGTCGCTCATCTGATCGATCCCGAGGCCCCAGCGGTGACCGATCTCTCCGAGCAGGAGCGATCCGAGGCGGAAGTGATCGCCGGAGCCTTGAAAAGGGCGAAGCGCCCGTTGATCGTCTCCGGTTCAGGCTGCGGCAGCCTCGCTGTCATTCAGGCGGCGGCCAATGTTGCACTGGCCCTGCCGGAAAAAGCGAAAGCCCTGAGCCTGGTGGTGCCGGAATGCAACAGCATCGGCTTGGCAATGATGCAGGGGCGGCTGTTGAACGAGGCGTTTCAGCTGGCTTCGACAGGTGCTGTTGCAACGGTCATCGTACTGGAAAACGATCTGTATCGGCGGGCCGAACGGGTGGTCGTCGACCGCTTTCTGGCTGAAGTGGAACACGTTGTCGTGATCGACCATATCGGCCACGAAACCGCAGAGCAGGCCGAATTGGTGCTGTCCGCCGGGACGTTTGCCGAAACCGAGGGCACGCTGGTCAACTACGAAGGTCGCGCGCAGCGGTTTTTCCCGGTATTGGCGCCCGCGGACGATATCCGCAGCGCCTGGCAGTGGCTGAGTGATGCGCCCGGTCAAACGGACTGGCGCCATGTGGATGATGTGATATCGGCCCTGGCGCAGCGGCTGCCCCGGTTTCAATCGTGCCGGGATGCTGCGCCCTTTGCTTCGTTTCGTATCACCGGCATGAAAATTCCGCGTCAGCCCCCTCGCTACAGCGGCCGCACCGCCATGCGCGCAAATATTACGGTTAGCGAGCCCAAGGCGCCGGATGACAGCGATTCGGCATTGGCATTTTCGATGGAAGGAGCGGAGTCCGCACGACCGCCGGCACTGAACCCCGGGTTTTGGGCGCCGGGGTGGAATTCCAATCAGTCGGTCATCAAGTTCCAGGATGAGATCAATGGTCACCTGCGCGGCGACGATCCGGGTGTACGGCTCATTCGAGAGGCCGGGCGAGCCAGTTGGTTCAGGGAGATTCCGGACGCCTGGCGAGTCCTAAGCGATCAATGGTTGTTGGCACCCATCCGCCATATTTTCGGCAGCGAGCCCCTGAGCGCGTTGTCGGCGCCGCTGGCGGAGCGCATTCCGGAGCCCTATTTGGCGCTGAATCCGGATGACGCATCGAGGCTCGAGGTCGGCGAAGGCGAATCGGTCGAACTGGAACTGTTGCCGCAAATGGAGCGCCGGGTGCTTACGGTAAGGCTGAGCGCGGAGCTGCCTGCCGGTGTTGCCGGCATTCCTGTCGGATTGCCGGGTTTGCCGGGTACGGCGTTTTGGAAGGCGGCGAAGCTGGGGACGATATCATGAATGAAAGCATCGGTTCGCCGCTGCAAATTGCCGGCATTTTGATCGGCGTCATTTTGACGGCAGCCTGGTTGATCTGGGTGGAACGCCGCATGATCGGCATCTGGCAGGACCGGCTTGGCCCTAACCGCGTGGGTCCTTTGGGGCTGGGACAGGTCATTGCCGATATGATCAAGATCTTTTTCAAGGATGACTGGATTCCGCCCTTTGCCGACAAAGCGGTGTTCGTGATTGCGCCCGTCATCATTATGGTGACCATGCTGACCGCTTTCGTGGTGGTGCCGTTCGCCCCCGGCATCGGCATCATCGATTTCAATTTCGGCCTGCTCTATTTTTTGGCGCTTTCTTCTCTGGCGGTCTACAGCGCTGTCTTGGCGGGCTATGCCTCCAACAACAAATATGCCCTGTTGGGCGCCTTGCGGGCCGCGGCCCAAACAGTCAGCTATGAGGTCTTCATGGGGCTCTCGCTGATGGGGGTCGTGATGTTGTCGGGCTCGTTCAATCTGCGCGAAATCGTCGAGGCGCAGCGGGACGGCTGGTTTTGCATTTCACAATTTTTCGGTTTACTGGTGTTTCTGATTGCCGCCGTTGCGGAAAGCCATCGCTCACCGCTCGATCTGCCCGAGGCGGAGCAGGAGCTCATTGCTGGCTTTCACACCGAGTATTCCGGGATGAAATTCGGGATGTTTTTCGTCGGTGAGTACCTTGGTGTCACCTTGAGTTCGGCTATGATTGTCACTCTCTTTTTTGGCGGCTGGCTGGGGCCGGTGTTGCCGCCTCTGGTCTGGTTCTGCCTGAAAACGACAATCGGTATTCTGTTTTTTGTTTTGTTGCGTGCTGCCTTGCCGCGGCCGCGCTATGATCAGTTGATGATGTTCGGCTGGAAGGTGATGTTGCCGATCGCCTTGGTGAACCTGGTTGCAACCGGAGGGGTCGCGTTGTGGCTGGAGAGTTAGCCGACGTCGGGCCGAACGCGAAGCAGGGTAGGTTCCCTTGTAGGTTGGGTAAAGGTCGACAGGCCCTGCCCAACATTTTGCCCGCCATCGTTGGGCATGCTGCGCTTTGCCCAACCTACATTGTTGTAGCCTCTAGATGAACATCGCAGCCGTAATAACAAGCCAGTTTCGCAGCCTCTGGACAGTTCTCCAGCATACTTTCACGAAGGCGGACACGGTCGAGTATCCGGAAGAGATGCCGGCGCTGTTTCCGCGCTACCGCGGCCGAATCGTGCTCACGCGCGATCCGGACGGCGTCGAGCGCTGTGTTGCCTGCAATCTTTGTGCAGTGGCCTGTCCCGTGGATTGCATCGCGCTGCAGAAAGCGGAGGATGAACACGGGCGCTGGTATCCGGAGTTCTTTCGCATCAATTTTTCACGTTGCATCATGTGCGGCTTTTGTGAGGAAGCCTGTCCTACTTATTCGATACAGCTCACGCCGGATTTCGAGATGTGCGAATACGATCGGCAGAACATGGTGTATGAAAAAGAGGATTTGCTGATCGATGGTACCGGCAAATATCACGACTATAACTTTTATCGCGTGTCGGGGAAAAGCATCGGAGGCAAGGATAAAGGTGAGGCTGAAAATGAAGGTGAACCGATCGACATCAAGAGTTTGCTGCCATGAGCCAGGAATCAGAAAACAGGGCTCAGGGATCAGATTCCTGATTCCTGATTTTTGAACGAGGAGTGACTATGGAACTGGTTCTATTTTATATTGCCGCAACGGTTGCGGTATTTTCCACGGTAATGGTGATTACCCGGCTCAATACGGTGCATGCGCTGCTGTACCTGATCGTGTCGCTGCTGGCGGTTGGCATTGTCTTCTATTTGATGGGCGCCTATTTCGCCGCTGTTCTGGAGGTGATCGTGTATGCCGGTGCCATTATGGTGCTGTTTGTATTCGTTATTATGATGCTCAATCTGGGAAAAGCGACGATCGAGCAGGAACGGGCCTGGTTGCGGCCGGGTATGTGGATTGGCCCGGTGTTGCTGTCATTGACTTTGATGACGGAGCTGATTGTGATGTTCATTCAAAGCGGCAGCGTGGCGGCCGGGCACGTGGTGGAGGCGAAAAGCGTTGGGATTTTGTTGTACGGCCCCTACCTTCTGGCTGTCGAACTGGCTTCCATGCTGCTTCTGGCGGGGCTGGTCGGGGCTTATCATCTGGCCCGGCCGATGGCGCGTGAAAGCAAGGAGATGCGTTGATGTCAGTCATTCCGATGGGATATGGGATGTTATTGGCGGCGATTCTTTTTTCCCTGGGGCTGGTCGGTGTGCTGGTGCGGCGAAACATCATGTTTATCCTGATGTCGCTCGAGATCATGTTCAATGCCGCCGGGCTGGCGTTTATCGTTGCCGGTTCCCGCTGGGGGCAAGGTGACGGACAAGTCATGTTCCTGCTGATCCTGACTTTGGCGGCGGCCGAAGTGGGTGTCGGTTTGGGGCTGGTTCTGCAGATGTATCGGCAGTTCCGTACGCTGGATGCGGATGCGTTGAACGGCATGCGGGGATAAGGGGGTACTCATGTTGGATTGGCTGTGGTTGATTCCGACCTTTCCATTGGCCGGCTTTCTTATCCTGACATTGACGGCCGGGCGTCTGCCGAAGCCTGTCGTGTTCGGCGTCGCGGTGGGTTCGGTCGGGCTCTCCGCGCTGTTGACCGCTCTGCTTGGATATGAATTCCTCACTTCGCCACCGGAGAGCCACTTTTATCGGCAGATACTGTGGAACTGGATGTCGGTCGGCAGCTTTTCGCCGAATATCGCCTTTTATCTGGACGGTCTTTCTTTGGTTTGGTTGGGTGTGATCACCGGGGTCGGTTTTCTCATCCATCTCTATTCGGTTGGTTTTATGGCTGATGATCCCAGCTGCAGCCGGTTTTTCGCCTATCTGAATCTGTTTATCTTCGCCATGCTGATGCTGGTATTGGCGGATAATCTGCTATTGCTGTTCCTGGGTTGGGAAGGCGTTGGCTTGTGCAGCTATCTGCTGATCGGTTTCTGGTATCACGAGCCGGCCAATGGTCTGGCTGCCCGCAAGGCTTTTGTCGTGACGCGTGTTGGCGATACGGCCATGATGATCGGTCTGCTGCTGCTTTTTTTGCATCTGAAAACGCTGGATATTCAACCGCTGATGCAGCGGGCGGGCGAACAGTGGACTGCCGGTGGGACGCTTGCCACCTTGACCGCGCTGTTGCTGCTGGGCGGTGCGGTGGGGAAGTCGGCGCAGCTGCCGTTGCAGACCTGGCTGCCTGATGCGATGGCCGGGCCGACGCCGATCAGCGCACTGATTCATGCAGCGACGATGGTGACGGCCGGGGTTTACCTGATTGCCCGTACTCATGTTCTGTTTACACTGGCGCCGGACATTCAGTTTCTGGTCGCGGTGATCGGCGCGGCAACGCTGCTGATGGCAGGGTTTTCGTCGCTCATGCAGACCGACATCAAACGCATCATCGCCTATTCCACCATCAGCCAGATCGGCTACATGATGCTCGGGTTGGGCGTGGGGGCCTGGACCGCGGGCGTGTTCCACGTGGTCACGCACGCTTTCTTCAAGTCATTGCTGTTTTTGGCGGCCGGCGGTGTTATTTACTGCTTTCATCATGAACACAATATATTCAAAATGGGCGGGCTGCGCAAACGGCTGCCGGTCACCTTCTGGAGCTTTATGGCCGGTGGCGCCGCACTGTCGGCTCTGCCCTTTACCTCCGGCCATTACAGCAAGGATGAAATTCTTTTGACAGCCTATACGGTGGGCGCATCCGGGCCTCTGTTTTGGGCGGCCGGGGTGATCGGCGCCTTGTTGACTGCGATGTATACGTTTCGCCTGATTTTTATCGTGTTTTTTGGGTCGGATGAAAAGACCAAAGAGGTCAAGGAGTCGTTTGGGTACAGCATGGCGGCTGTGTTGGTCGTCCTGAGCGTGTTGGCCCTGTTCGGCGGGCTGCTCAAGCTGCCTTTACACGATGTTTTGCATTCGGTGTTTTCTGAAACGGAGCAGGCCACCTCTGTCGGCTGGGTCGGTCTGGTCACGACTTTGATACCGTTCCTGGGCATTGTGATCGTCTATCTATTCTATAGCGCACGAATATTCTCGGCGGATGCGCTGATGCAGACCGGCATCGGCCGGGCCCTCAACCGCTTCTGGTTCAGCGATTGGGGTATGGACTGGCTGTATGACAAGGCGTTCGTGCAGCCATACAAGTGGCTGGCGGCGATCAATAAAGGCGACATTGTCGATGCCCTATACAAAGGCATTGTCGTGTTCAGCCGCTATTGCCATTATGGGGTCAGCCGCACGCAGACCGGAGAGTTGCGCTGGTATGCAGCCGGAATGGTGCTCGGTATCGTTCTGATCATTGGCGTTGGAGTGTTGTCATGATTCTGGTGTGGCTGATTATCGTTCTTTTTATCGGCGGTCTGCTCGCCGGTTTGGCGGAACGCTGGAGTGGCATCGCGCCGCGCTGGATTGCCTTGGCTGCATTGACGATCGATGCCTGCTTGGTGATCGTGCTTATCCTGGACGCCGAGTCGCTCGCTGTATCGGCGACTTCCAGTTCCTGGATCACGGATCTGAAGTGGGCGTGGATTCCGCGTTTCGGAATCACTTTTCATCTTGCCGTGGATGGGCTCAGTCTGCTGCTGGTCGCGCTCACCGTTTTTCTCGGCTTTATGGCGGTCTCCTGTTCCTGGACGGAAATCAAGCAGGGCAACGGCTTTTTTCATTTCAATCTGCTATGGACCTTGTCCGGTGTGCTGGGAGTGTTTCTGGCTCTGGACCTCTTTCTGTTCTTTTTTTTCTGGGAAGTGATGATCATTCCCATGTACTTTCTGATCAGTATCTGGGGCCATGAAAATCGCGCCTATGCGGCGATGAAATTTTTTCTCTTCACCCAGGTCAGCGGTCTGTTGATGCTGCTTGCTATCGTCGCGTTGGTATTCGTCCATTATCAGAGCAGCGGTGTTTTCACCTTCGATTATTTCGACCTGCTCGATGCCGCGCTCGATTCCACGGTTGCTTTTTGGTTGATGCTGGGGTTTTTCATCCCTTTTGCGGTCAAACTGCCGGCCGTACCTTTTCATACCTGGCTGCCGGATGCACACACTCAGGCGTCGACCGGCGGCAGTGTGATTCTGGCCGGTGTTCTGCTGAAAACGGGAGCGTACGGGCTGATCCGGTTCGTGGTGCCGTTGTTCCCGGAGGCTGCGCACGCATTCACGCCGGTGGCGATGACGCTCGGCGTGGTCAGCATACTGTATGGCGCCAAGCTGGCTTTTGCCCAATCGGATATGAAACGGCTGATTGCCTATACCAGTGTCAGCCATATGGGCTTTATATTGCTTGGCGTTTTTGCCTGGAATGCCATCGCGCTGCAGGGTGCGGTGATGACGATGCTGGCGCACGGGATCAGTGCCGCGGCGCTGTTCATGATCGCCGGTGGTTTGCAGGAGCGGATGCATACCAGGGACATGGGGCGCATGGGCGGGTTGTGGGATGACGTACCGCGAATGGCCGCGATCGCGCTGTTTTTTTCCATCGCCGCCCTTGGAATGCCGGGGCTGGGTAATTTCATCGGTGAGGTTTTGGTATTGCTGGGGGCGTTTCAGGTGGATCGTGCAATGACCGTCGTCGCGGCATTGGGTTTGATTGTAGCACCCATCTATTCTCTCATCGTCATTCAGAAGGCTTTTCATGGTTCGCCTAGCGAACACGATACGATCCGGGACTTCGGCGCCCGTGAGATGACCGCAATGGGCTTCATGGTGGTCGCAACGGTATGGATGGGACTTTATCCGCAGGCGATGATGGCGCTCTCGGAACCAGGGATCAGGGAACAGGGATCAGGGATCAGGAAAGAGGAATCAAAACAAGAGATCCATACTTTCGGATCCCCGATTCCCGATTCCCGATACCTGAGTCGGGGGGCAGTTATCAGGGGTCAGGAAACAGGAATCAAAACGAGCGGTTCATCCATTCCGATCCCTGGTCCCCGATCCCCGATTCCTGAATCGAGGACCGATAAGCCATGAGCGTTCTTGACCTCCTTGCGTTGCTTCCGATTATTGTCATCGCAGCAGCGGCCGTGGTCGTGATGCTGGCGATTGCTCTGCGCCGTGATTATCGGTTGTCGGCAGCTTTGGCTGTGATCGGGGTTGTTCTTACGATCGCAGCACTGCCGGTCTCATTCGGGATGGCGCCGACCCAGGCCACGCCCCTACTCGTGATCGACCACTTTGCTCTGTTTTTCATGGGGCTTCTGTTGGCAACCGGTCTGGCGGTGATCTTGCTCTGTTACGGTTATTTTTCCGAGCGGGAAGGGCAGAACGAAGAGCTTTATCTGCTGCTGCTGACCGCCATGCTGGGCGCGGTCGTTCTCGTTGCCAGCAGCCATTTCGCGACCTTTTTTCTGGGACTGGAAACCTTGAGCGTCTCCTTGTTCGCGCTGATCGCTTATCCATTCAAAAACAAGATGTCGCTTGAGGCCGGGTTGAAATATCTTACTCTCTCAGGTGTTTCTTCGGCCTTTCTGCTGTTCGGTATCGCCTTGATCTATGGCGAAGTGGGGACTCTCTTTTTTCAACAGATCGGCGCGTTGCTGCGCAACAGCGGAGGTGGAGATCTCGCGGTTTTGATCGGCATTATCATGATCGTAGGCGCGATGGGCTTTAAATTATCATTGGTCCCGTTTCATTTGTGGACATCGGATGTTTACCAAGGTGCGCCTGCTCCGATCAGCGCGTTGATTGCCACCGTCTCGAAAGGCGCCGTCTTTGCAGTGTTGCTGCGCTATTTCATAGTCAGCCACGCCAATGATTTTGAAGCTCTTTTTACTGTCATAAGAGCTATCGCTTTGCTCTCGATTCTGGCCGGAAATCTCTTGGCGTTGCTGCAAAACAACGTCAAACGAATGCTTGCCTACTCATCCATTGCGCATATGGGCTATCTGCTGGTGGCTTTTGTGGCTCTCAACCGAATCGGCAGCCAATTGACTGTCGAGACGGTCAGTTTTTATCTTGTAGCCTACATCATTACCACGTTGGGCGCCTTCGGTATGGTCACGGTTTTGTCATCGGCGGAAACAGAGGCCGACGCGCTCGAGGATTATCGCGGGCTGTTTTGGCGTCGTCCCTGGCTGGCCGGGTGCTTCACCGCTATGTTGCTCTCGCTGGCCGGTATTCCGTTGACGGTGGGTTTTATCGGAAAATTTTATATTTTCGTTGCCGGGGTCGATGGCGGTCTCTGGCTGCTGTTGCTGGTACTGATTATCGGCAGCGGCATCGGTTTGTATTACTATCTGAGAATCGTTTTTCAGATGATGAAGGAACCAGCTCGGCAGGAGGATCAAACGGGCGGCGCAATACCCTGGCCGGGAGGGGTGGCATTGTCGGTCCTGACAGTGCTGTTGCTCTGGTTCGGCGTCTTTCCGGGCGTGTTCATGGAACTGATTCAGGGGATGGCGGCACCTTGAGTTGTAGGATGCGGTGAGGTACGAACCGCATCAATAGAGAATCCGTGTCATGACACGACAGATGCGGTTCGTACCTCACCGCATCCTACCTAATACCCGCACACGACGCACCGATATGGGGCGCCGTGCACTTTCCCGGGCAATCTCTCTAATCCAATCAAACCGGAGGCTTTTGGCCCCGAACGTTCCTCTATGCCTCAACCTTTGGTGGAGCGGGAGAAAACCGCGCCTGGCGCTGTCGAAGGATGGTTCATATTTTGCTAAGGAAATTGCATGAGTCAGGATGATGGGTGCTTGATATGCCGCAAGATCGTCGACAATCTTACCAGCGCGGTAATGGTGTTCGATCCGGAATATCGACTCGTTTTCATTAACACCACCGGTGAAATGCTTTTTGCCGACAGTGCCCGGCATCTTGTCGGGTTGCGCGCGCAAGAGCTGCTTACAGCTTCAAATCAAACCATCGAGAATCAATTGAAACAGTGTTTGGCAACCGGTGTGTCCCGCACCGAGCGAAATGTCGTTCTCGGTTTGCCGGAGCGTCAAGTGACTGTCGACATGAGTTTGACACCCTTGTTCGAAGGCGTTCGCCCGATCTCGGTGCTGATCGAGCTGCATCAGCTCGATCGACATTTGCGAATTTCCAGGGACGAGCAGCTGCTGGCGCAGCATAATGCTTCCCGCATACTGGTCCGCGGTTTAGCGCACGAGATCAAGAATCCGTTGGGCGGTTTGCGGGGTGCAGCCCAGTTGCTGGACCGGGAGTTGAACAGTGGAGAGTTGCGTGAGTACACGCAGATCATGATTGCGGAGTCGGATCGGCTGCAGTCTTTGTTGGATCGAATGCTGGGGCCAAGCAAGCCGCCTCAGAAAAGCTTGCTGAACATTCACAGAGTTGTTGAACGGGTGCGGCAGTTGGTGCGGGTCGAAGCGCCGGCGGGTGTTTCCATCGAATGCGATTATGATCCGAGTCTGCCAACGCTCTATGCCGATAAGGATCAGTTGATACAGGCGATCCTGAATATTGCACGTAATGCCATTCAGGCGGTCGATGAACGGGGCAATGTGATATTTCGCACCCGCATTCATCGTCAGGTCACCATTGGCGGGCAGCGTAATCGGTTGTGTGTCAAAATCGATGTGATCGATGACGGCCCGGGCATCGAGCCGGACATGATGAGTCAAATTTTTTATCCGATGGTCACCGGACGGGCGGATGGCACCGGGCTGGGCTTGTCCATTGCCCAGTCGTTGATCAATCAGCATGGTGGTCTTATCGAAGCGATAAGCGATCGGGGTCAAACGATTTTTTCTATTCTTTTGCCTTTGAGGAACGGAAATGAGTGATTCAGACCAGGTATGGGTGGTTGATGACGATCGGTCCATTCGCTGGGTTTTGGAGAAAGCCTTGCAGAAAGCTGCGATCGGCGTCCGCTGTTTTTCCGATGCGGCCGGTTTCCTTGATGCGCTCGAGCAGGAGCGGCCCGATGCGGTACTGACCGATGTACGCATGCCCGGCATGGATGGGCTGGCGCTGCTCGAGCGGCTTCAGGCCGAGTCGACGGATCTTCCGGTGATCATCATGACGGCACATTCCGACCTGGACAGCGCGGTGTCTGCGTACCATGGCGGTGCGTTTGAATATCTTCCCAAGCCGTTCGATCTGGATGAAGCGGTTGATCTCATTCGACGGGCATGCAGTCATGGGAAACGACATCTCAAGGCGCACGGTGAAGGGGTTCGGGTGACAGAGCCTGTGCCCGTTCCCGAAATCATCGGCGAAGCACCCGCGATGCAGGAGGTGTTTCGTGCGATCGGCCGGTTGGCCCGATCGCACATCACCGTTCTGATCAATGGTGAGTCGGGTACCGGCAAGGAGTTGGTTGCACGGGCACTGCACAGGCACAGTCCGCGTGTAAAGGAACCATTTATCGCCCTGAACATGGCGGCAATTCCGCGTGACCTGCTCGAATCCGAACTGTTCGGTCACGAGCGGGGCGCGTTTACCGGAGCCCAAAGCCGGCGCGCAGGGCGTTTCGAGCAGGCGGATGGCGGAACTCTGTTTCTGGACGAAATCGGCGATATGCCGGCCGAGTTGCAGACGCGCCTGCTGCGTGTGCTGGCCGATGGCGAATTCTATCCGGTCGGCGCCCACACGCCGGTCAAGGTTGATGTTCGTATCATTGCAGCCACCCACCAAAACCTTGAATCGCTGGTCGGCGATGGGCGTTTTCGCGAAGATCTGTTTCATCGGCTCAATGTGATCCGGGTGCATATTCCACCGTTGCGGGAACGGCGGCAGGATATTCCACTATTGCTGCGCCATTTTCTTCTACAGGCAGCTGCCGAACTCAGTGTCGAAACAAAAGCGCTGCTGCCGGAAGTCGAAGGATATTTGAGCCGGTTGGAATGGCCGGGGAACGTCCGTCAGCTGGAGAATATCTGCCGTTGGCTGACAGTGATGGCTTCGGGCCAGGAGATCCATCTCGACGATCTGCCGCCGGAGTTGCTGCATACGGCTTCGGCGCAAACGTCCGACAGTGGTGATGACTGGAAGGATTTGCTGCGCAGCTGGGTCGAAAAACGTCTGAGGAACGGAAACCTGGGCATTGCGAAAGAGGCGATCGCTTCGGTTGAGTCCATTATGCTCGAGACTGCCCTCGATTTCACCGGCGGCAAACGTCAGGAAGCCGCGAAGCTGTTGGGCTATGGGCGTAATACCCTTACCCGGAAAATCAAAGAGTTGGATTTGGAAATGTGATTTTTGTATCGATTGGCGTATAATGCCTCCGGTTTTGATCCGGGAGTCGCCGGGCAACCGCATGTCCTTCGGAGCAATCCGTCTGGGAGGCTGTCCGAGATTAGACTGATCTACTCTGCAGCTTGTCCTCGCTACGATCGCTATTCTCGGACAGCCTCCTGGCCCTTAATGTTCATCGATAATCAACATAATGCCAATCAAAACGTTATCTAACAGTAAGCCTCATGAATGGCTGGCGGAGCTGCCTTCGCTGGGCATGGATTCTAATGCGATCGCGGCTGATTTCCAGCGTCATTTCAGTTATACCCTCGCGCGTGACAGGAATTGTCATTCGGCGCATTACACCTTTATGGCGCTGGCGTTGGCAGTGCGTGACCGTCTGATGGAGCGTTGGAAGAATACACGTTATGCCTACGATGCGGAAGACTGCAAGCAGGTCTGTTATCTGTCGCTGGAATTTCTGATGGGGCGCGCCTTCGGCAACGCCATTCTCAACCTGGGGCTGGATGATACTGTTGCTACAGCGATGCACGAACTCGGCATCGAAATGGAAGAGTTGATGGAAAGCGAGCAGGACGCGGGTTTGGGCAACGGCGGTTTGGGGCGTCTGGCAGCGTGCTTCATCGATAGTTGCGCTACTTTGCAGTTGCCTGTCAAGGGCTATGGCATCCGCTACGAATACGGCATGTTCCGGCAACGCATCGAAAACGGCTTTCAAATAGAAGAGCCTGATCATTGGTTGCGAAACGGCCATGTATGGGAGTTGGAACGACCGGAATTGACGCAACGTGTCCGCTTCGGCGGTCGGACCGAGATCTATACAGGCGTCGATGGAACGGCGAAAGTGCACTGGCTCGATACGCACGATGTACTTGCGGTTCCTTATGACGTTCCAATACCGGGGTACCAGAATAGGACGGTCAATACGCTGCGCTTGTGGAAGTCTGAGGCAACGGATGAGTTCGATCTGGATGAGTTCAGTGCCGGCGTCTACCCGGAGTCGGTCGCGGCGAAAAACAATGCCGAGTTGATCACCATGGTGCTGTATCCCAATGATGCCAGTGAGAACGGCAAGGAATTGCGTCTGCGACAGCAATATTTTCTCGCATCGGCCAGTTTGCAGGACGTTCTGCGCAAATGGGTCAGGGTGCATGGTGTCGATTTCAGCGAGTTTGCCGAGAAAAACTGTTTTCAGCTGAATGATACCCATCCCAGCATCGCCGTGGCGGAGTTGATGCGGCTTCTGGTGGATGTGCACGGGGTGGCGTGGGACGATGCCTGGGGTATCGCCCGCCATACCATGGCTTATACCAACCATACGCTGCTGCCCGAAGCACTGGAGAAATGGTCGGTGAAATTGTTCCGCCAGCTTTTGCCCAGGTTGATGGAAATCATATTCGAAATCAACGCTGGCTTTCTTGCGGAAGTCGGCCAGCGCTGGCCTGGGGATGGCGACCGGATGGCCCGCATGTCTCTTATCGAAGAAGGGTATGAGCAGCAGGTGAGGATGGCCTATCTGGCGATTGTCGGTAGTTTTTCCGTGAATGGCGTGGCGGCGCTGCACTCGGATCTGCTGAAAAAGGGGCTGTTCAAGGATTTTTATGAACTGTGGCCGGAAAAGTTCAACAACAAGACCAATGGGATCACGCCGCGCCGCTGGCTCGCATGGTGCAATCCGGAACTGAGCGCATTGATCACGGAGACCATCGGCGACGGCTGGGTGACCGATCTGCAGCAGTTGCGCCAATTGGCGCCCTATGCGGACGACCCCGTTTTTCGCGCACGCTGGCGCGAAATCAAGCAGCATAATAAAGAACGTTTGCTCTCCTATAAAAAGGCGGAGCTGGGGATTGATCTTGACGTAAACGCACTGTTCGATGTGCAGGTCAAGCGCATCCATGAATACAAACGCCAGCTATTGAATGTTCTGCACGTGATTCATCTTTACGACCGGATCATACGCGGCGACACGGCGAACTGGACACCGCGCTGTGTGTTGATCGGCGGCAAGGCGGCGCCCGGCTATGAAATGGCGAAAAAGATTATCAAGCTGGTCAATAACGTTGCCGACAAAGTGAACAAAAACCCCGATGTCAGGGAACTGCTGAATCTCTGTTTTATACCCAATTATCGGGTATCGGCGATGGAAATCATTTGTCCGGGTGCCGATCTGTCGGAACAGATTTCCACGGCCGGGAAGGAAGCTTCGGGTACCGGCAACATGAAATTCATGATGAACGGCGCCTTGACCATCGGGACACTGGATGGGGCCAATATCGAAATCCGCGAGGAAGTGGGCGAGGAAAACTTTTTCCTGTTTGGGCTGACCGCCGATCAGGTCGAAGCGACTCGAGGCAATTACGATCCCCGTTCCATCATCGATGATGATGAAGATTTCAAACGTGTCATGGAGCATCTGCAGAGCGGCCATTTCAATGAATCCGAGCCCCATATTTTTGATGATACTATCAACTCGATTGCCAGCCCCTACGATCCTTGGGTGACGGCCGCGGATTTCAGAAGTTTTATCGATGCCCAGCGGCGCGTGGCCGAGGCTTATCAGGATCAGGAGCAATGGACGCGAATGAGTATTCTCAACTGTGCGGCCAGCGGCAAGTTTTCCTCCGATCGCACGATACAGGAGTACAACAACGAGATCTGGAAAGTGACGCCGGTGCCGGCGCTGGCCGTGAAATAAGGCGGTCCTCTCCAGCCGTGTGAAAGCGCTCTTGCATGGTCGATTTCCATGTTGTTCTGTTCGAACCGGAAATTCCGCCGAATACCGGCAATATCATTCGTTTGTGTGCCAACGGCCCTGCGCATTTGCACCTGATTCACCCGCTGGGATTCGAGCTGGATGACCGGCGCCTGCGCCGCGCGGGGTTGGATTACCGGGAATGGTCGCGTGTCTGTGAGTACCGTTCGCTGGCGGAATTCAAGGAGAAAGTGCCGCATGAGCGGCTGTTTGCTTTGACGACGCGAGGGGCTCGCTGTTATGCTGACGTCTCTTATCAGGATGGTGACGTGTTTTTGTTCGGGCCGGAAACGCGCGGGTTGCCGGACCATATCCTGCAGGATGTGGCCGTAGAAAACCGGTTGTTTCTGCCGATGATGCAACACAGCCGCAGCCTTAACTTGTCCAACAGCGCGGCGATCGTTCTGTATGAAGCGTGGCGGCAATCGGCATTTGCCGGAGCAGGTGATCGCGAAGCGATTACGCCATCCTGAACCCAAAGAAGAGCCTTTTCTTCACCCGTATCATGCTGCTGTTTCCGCTTTTTGTTCGCGCAACAGCAGGTTTTGCACCGCTTCGGTCGGTGAGAGGTGATCGTAGAGTATCCGATATACCTGCTCGCTGATAGGCATTTCGATCTGGTGCGATTGCGCGAGTCGATGAACGACGCGGGCTGCTGGAATGCCTTCGATTTCCTGGCCGATGCGCTCGACGGTTTCCTGCAGGCTTTTCCCCTCACCCAAGCCCAGGCCGAGTCGCCGGTTTCTCGATTGGTCGTCAGTACAGGTCAATACCAAATCGCCAAGCCCTGCAAGGCCCATGAAGGTTTCCTCTTTTCCACCCAACGCGCGCCCTAAACGTATCATTTCCGCTAATCCGCGTGTAACCAGGGCGGCCCGGGAATTGGCGCCGAACCCTAAGCCGTCGGCGACACCGGTCGCAATAGCAAGCACATTTTTGACGGCACCGCCTGTTTCAACCCCGATGATGTCATTGCCGGTATAAGCACGAAAATGAGGATTGTGGAGCATTTCCGCCAATGTGTCAGCAAGCTTTGGCTCAGGTGATGCAATGGTGATTGCCGTGGGGAGGTTCGCTGCTACTTCACGCGCAAATGTCGGGCCGGAGAGAACGGCAGTCGGCCACCTAATGTCCACAATGTCTGCTGCGACTTCGTGCAGCAATTGCCCGCTGTCCGGATCGAACCCTTTGGTCGCCCAAACAATGCTTGCCCCCGGACTAAGATAGGGCTTGATGCGTGTCAATATCGCCCGGAAGGCGTGGCTTGGTATTGCCAGCAGCATAATATTCCGGTTTTTCACGCTGGTGTCGAGGTTTGCACTCAGTTTGAGTCTTTTCGGCACAGCGATACCGGGCAGATAACGATCGTTGTATCGGGTCTTTTCGATTGCGGTGATGTGTTCAGCGCGATGTCCCCAGAGCAGGGTATCGTGGCCGTTATGCGCCAAAAGAATGGCCAGTGCCGTACCCCAGGAGCCAGCACCCAGAACGGATATGGAAACCGCTGTCATGGATCGGTTGATCGACTAATGCGTCTTCTTGAGCTCTGGGGCTGATGCTTGTTGAGCCTGCATTTGTTGGAGGTGCTGGGCGTACAACGCATCGAAATTGACCGGCGCCAGCAGCATTGGAGGGAACCCGCTTTTGGCGACCAAATCGGAAATTACCTCACGCACATAGGGGAACAGGATGTTTGGGCAGAAGCTGCCCAGCATGGGGCCCATTTCCTGCTCGCTCATTCCGGCAATGGTGAATATGCCCGCTTGGCCCGCCTCGATCAGGTAGGCGGTCTTTTCGCCGAGGGTGACGGTCACCGTTACGGAGAGTACCACCTCGAACAAATTGTCTTGCAGGGGCTGGGCGTTGCTGGAGAGGTTGAATTCGACTTTGGGCTCCCATTGCTCGGTGAAAATCTGTGGCGAGTGAGGCGTTTCGAACGAGATGTCTTTCACATAGAGTCTTTGTATTGCAAATTGCTTTTCAGGTTGAGCGTTTTCTTCGGCCATTGGATTTCCTTGAATTTGGAGTGTAATTCTAGTTAACTGCTGTTCTGTTCTGTTCTGTTCTGTTCTGTTCGTTCGATCGGGAGATTAACATCCTGCCAAGCCTGCATCCCACCTCGCATGAGATAGACTTTTTGGAAACCGGATTTGCTGAGTTTCTTGCAGGCATGGGTGGATTGCGTGCCGGTTTTGCAGGTGACGATCAATGGCTCGCTCTTGTAGGGCTCCAATGTGTCGATTTGCTTGTCAAGTTTTGCATAAGGAATGTTGATCGCATTGGCAATGTGCCCTTTTTTGAACTCGAATGGTTCGCGTATATCCAACACGGCGGCATCATCGTTGAGCAACTCGATCGCCCCTGTCGGGCTGGTGCTGCGAAATTTTCGCAATGCAGTGGAAATGAGATCCTGTATTAGCAGAATAGTGACAACCAGCAATCCGATGAAGAGGAAGTGATGATTGGTAACAAATTCGATGAGGCGATCCAAACTGATATCTTGATTCATCTGTGAAGAGTTGACCTTTTGTTGATTTTTTCAGGGTAAAACGGTTGGGGCTTATGTTTGGTTTGGCAACGATGAAATGCCGGCTGCAGATAAAGAGCGTGAGACAGACTCTTGGAAGACGGTCCGAGAATAGCGATCGTAGCGACGGCTTGGCCGCAGGAGATCAGCCTATTCTCGGACGGCCTCCCAGTCTTAGTCTTCACAAAACACATCTTTCATCATCTGGATCAGCTGTAGCGTGCGGTCATCATCGACATAATAATACACGCGGTTGGCAACCTTTTTGTGTGCCAGAATTCCTTTGTCTCTCAATATTGCCAAGTGTTGTGAAATATTGCTTTGGCTTGTGCCAACCGCTTCAACGATGTCTTGAACACTCACCGAGCGGTTACCCAGCGTGCAAAGAATTTTCAGGCGCAAGGGGTGTGCCATTGCCTTTAGACAACGAGCGGCCCGGGCAATATCCGAGTCTTTGGCCATGAGGTGGTTTAGCGGTTCAGCCATAAAATCGACTTTGGTTCATTCTTGTTGGTGACCCTATAGTGCGCGCCTTGCCCGATCCACGCAAATTCTTTTACATGGCTTTCTTAGGATGCTGTTACGCTTCGTAATGTTCAGGACGGCCCCTTTAAAAAAAGGTAGAATGATACCTTTTTTATGGCGCTTTGCGAAGCAGGAATGCTGATGTAATTTTTTTGTGAACCACGGAAATGCTTTTATTCGCGTTAGTAGGGTTATGCTTTTGAAGGTGGTTGCTCCTGCCAAAGGCACGTTTTTTCATGTTGGAAGGTTGTTGGCTGCGACGATGAAAAGGACCGCGTTATTGCAGTCGGGTAGGCACCGCTGTTTATCAGTTGCGGCAAATATCGACAGGCGGACGTTTTGTGTCGTGCTGCGTATGACAGCGTTGCGTTTCCTCTGCTTCACGTTTGGAATATGTTCTTTGGTGGTTGTGGCAGCAGAGGATATCCAAGAGAAAGCGCGTGAGTTGGAAGAAATTCAGGCGCGAATCAAAGCAGTTCAGACAACGATCGGTGCGATGGAGGCGGAGCAAGATACTCTGGTCGCGCAGTTGAGCGAACTCGAGCAGCGTTATGGGAAGATTGCCCGTTCCCTGCGTATTCTGGAACAGAAATCACAGGAGCAGAAGCTTCGGTTGCAGGAGGTCGGGCGACGGCGTGATCAAGAGCGCGCATCGATTCGTGAGCAGCACGATGCGCTGGTCGGGCAAATTCGGGCGGCATATGCCATGGGGCAGCGGGAACGGCTGAAATTGATTCTTAACCAAAATGATCCGGTTAGGCTGAGTCGTGTCATGGTCTATTATGACTATTTCAATCGGACCCGGTTGTCACAGATTGAGTCGATCCAGCGGGGGCTGCAGGCCTTGCAGCGGCTCGAGAATGAACTATTGCAGGA
>Ga0209633_10001423_pt1 | contig 24645 bp, 26 predicted proteins | sample Cruoilmetagenom1_FD_187290 | JGI IMG/M metagenome (GOLD analysis project Ga0209633, IMG submission 187290) | Oil polluted marine microbial communities from Coal Oil Point, Santa Barbara, California, USA - Sample 1 (SPAdes) (version 2) | ecosystem: Environmental > Aquatic > Marine > Oil seeps ...
GAGGTTTCGCCCATCGAGCCTGGAATGAAGCCGAGAAAGGCATCCTGCCAGGTGACGGAGAGCTCAAGGCCGGGGTCGGCCAATTGCGCCAGCGGCGTCGCCCGGCTGACGCCGTCGACCGGCACCCACACCCTGTTTCCGGTGATCTGGGCGGGATAGGCGAAAAACAAGAAACAGCGGCCGACCAGCGCCGGATTGAGAATGTTCATGCCGACGCCGCCGAAGACCTCCTTGCCGATCACCACGCCGAACGAGATGCCGAGGACCACCTGCCACCAAGGCAGGTCGGGCGGCAGGGTCAAGGCGAACAGCAGACTGGTCACCAGGAAGCCTTCGCTGATCGCCTGTCTTCTGATGCTGGCGAACAGCACCTCCCAAAAGCCGCCGGCGATGACGGTGATGAGATAGATCGGGAAAAAATAGAGCGCCCCGTGCGCCATGTTGTCGAGCAGGTCGTCCGGATCGATTCCGATATCGAAGGCGGAGAGCAGCGCGCCCCGCCATCCCGGAGCCGTTGCCGAATTCAGAGCATTCAAGGCCAGGTTGATCTGCAGACCGGTATTGTAGAGGGCCATGCCGAGCGGCGGCATCAGTGCGATGACCACCGTGATCATCATCCGTTTGAGGTCCATGGCGTCGCGCACATGCGGTGCTCCGGGGGTGACGGTGCCGGGTGTGAACAGAAAGTGATCGATCGCCTCGTAGAGGGGGCGCAGTCTGTCGGGTTTCTCTGATTCGCGCTTCACGGCTTAGCCTTGCTCCTCTTCCTCGATCGCGTTCAGGGTTCTCCTCAGCATCGGGCCGAACTCTTGTTTGGAAGGACAGACGAAGGCGCACAGCGCCAGATCTTCTTCGTCAAGCTCCAAACAACCGAGTCTTTCGGCCTCATCGGTGTCGTCGACGGCCAGCGCACGAATGAGAAAGAGCGGCATGATGTCGAGCGGCATCACGCGCTCGTAGTTGCCGCTCGGTAATATCGCCCGCACTTCACCATGCATCGAGGTGGTAAAGGCGAATTGCCTGCCCGGGACAAGAGCGGAAAGCATGATATTCTTGACCGAAAAGCGGTCGAGTCCGGGGTTCAGCCAGCCGAGAAACTCACGCTTCCTCTCTTCCGGGATCACCGAGATCTGTTGATGGTAGCGACCGAGGAAAGCCAAAGGTCTCGTGGCGTGATGCCCTGAGAGGATCGACCCAGAAATAAGACGGTTCTCACCGGCAGTGAGCTCGCCCTCTGTCTGATCGACGATCGATGCCCCGATTCGGGTCCAGATCAGGCGCGGCTTTTTCACCGAGGGCCCTGCCAGAGAGATCACCCGGTCGGTATCTAGTTGGCCGGTGGTAAAAAGCCCGCCGATCGCGATGACATCCTGGGTGCCGATGTGCCAAACCGATTTGTCACGGTGCACGGGATCGAGAAAATGGATGTGGGTGCCGGCGTTTCCGGCCGGATGCGGCCCGGAAAATTCCCTGATCCGAAGGTTTTCGATCTCCACCTCCGGCAGCGGCGTTTCAGGAGCTTTGCAGAGAAACAGCGGGCCGTCCGTCAATTTGGAAATGACGCGCATGCCGTTTTCGAGATCCCGCTCGCGGCCTGACAGCAAACGATCGATGACGGGAGCGAGCGGGTTGGTATCCATCGCAGTGATGAAAATGGAGTGGGGGAGGGTGGTGGGATCGGCAACCCTGCCGAAGGGGCGTGCCCGCAATGCTGTCCACAGGCCGGAGTCGAGCATCTGTTCCACGACTTCCCCACGTTTCAGAGCCGGCAGCCGCTTTTCGCAATACTGTTTGAAGGTGATCTCCATATTGCCGGATAGCTGAATGACGATCGACAAAAAGCTGCGCCTTTCACCACGATGAATCGCCTTGATCGTTCCGGCACCGGGCGCGGTAAAGCGCACGGCGGGCATGTTTTGATCGGTGAACAGCAGCTGACCTTTTTTGACCGTTTCGGATTCGTTCACCGCCAGCCTCGGTTTCAACCCGATGTAGTCGCAGCCAAGCAGAGCGACGGATCGCGGTGTCTCGGTCACTCCGATCACCTGTTCCGGCTCACCTTTGATCGGCAGATTCAGCCCTTTCGTGATCTTGATCATTTGGGAGTTCGGTTTGGTCATGTTGTCTTATGCAGGAAGCTGTCCGAGGAGAGTTCCCCTGGTCCATGGATAACTCGCGTTTCTGATTGATTGGAAGCGGGCCAGATTGCTGTTCCCCGGCAGGATGGTTCCCTGTAGTATATTTCGCAGTTTGACAGAAAGCTACAGCAGCCGAAGGGGCAGTGGCAATGCTGTTGAATATAAGATTGGGGAGTGCTCCTTCTCCCTCCGGGAGAAGGGTGGGATGAGGGAATCAAAATGGCTGAGTTCCTTTATTTATTACGCCCTCACCTAACCCTCTCCCGCTGGAGAGGGCGTAAGTCAACAGCATTGGGGGGCGGGCAGTGGCGCCAAACCTCCTGGGTGAGAAAATATCGCTGGAGGATGGCAAACGGGCGAGCGGCTCTATTGACAGCCAAGGCCCGAAAAGAGTGTTTGCTGCCAACGGGACTGTCAGAGAACAGCCAAAATCGATCCGATCCGGTTTTTTGCATGATGCGAGGAACGACCACCGTGACAAAAGAGAGCGAGAAGAGAGTCAGAAAACAGAAGAAGGGAGCTGCTGTGCCTCCGCAGCAGTCGCATTCGAGCGTTCATTTCGATATTCACGATCATCGAATATTGGATGCAGACGGCTGCTTGGTCGGCCGGCTGCCGGAGTGCGCCAAACAGCCTGACCAACTGATCGCTCTTTATCGGATCATGGTAAAAACCCGGCTGTTCGATGAGAAAGCGATCGCATTGCAGCGCCGCGGACAGCTCGGTACCTACGCATCTTCCCTGGGGCAGGAGGCGATCGGGGCGGCGATCGGCACTGTGATGGCGGACGATGACGTGCTGTTTCCCGCCTATCGTGAATACGCGGCGCAATTTTTACGCGGCGTGACGATGGCCGATATCCTGTTGTACTGGGGTGGGAACGAACAAGGCATGAATTTCAAAGGCCAGCGACACGATTTCCCTATCTGCGTCCCGATTGCAGGCCAGGCTCCACATGCCGTTGGCACGGCCTATGCGATGAAATTGTGCGACGAGAAACGTGTCGCTGTCTGTGTCATCGGTGATGGAGGGACTTCCAAAGGCGATTTTTGTGAGGCCATCAATGCGGCCGGAACTTGGGCGCTGCCCATTGTCTTCATCGTCAACAACAACGGCTGGGCGATTTCGATGCCGCGAAAAAGGCAAACAGGGGCCGAGACGCTGGCGCAAAAGGCGATCGCTGCGGGTTTCCCAGGAGAACAGGTCGACGGCAACGACGTGATCGCTCTGACGGATCGAATCGACCAGGCGCTGCACAAAGCCCGCATGGGGATAGGTCCGACGCTGATCGAAGCATTGACCTATCGGCTGTGCGACCACACGACCGCCGATGACGCCAGCCGTTACCGCAGCGGGCAGGAGGTAAAAGAACAGTGGCATTATGAACCGATCAAAAGGCTGCGAACCTATTTGAACGAAATCGACTGCTGGTCGGAGTCGGACGAGCAGGAGCTGTTGGCGAGTTGCCACGATGAAGTCGAGCAGGCGGTGAGTTGCTATCTGAACACCCCGCCGCAGCCGCCCGAGAGCATGTTCGATTATCTCTACCAGTCTCTGCCTGCCGCCCTGGAGGAGCAGCGGGCCTCGGTCGTCCAGTGGAGCAAGGGCAATGAGTGAGGTCACGCTGGTCGATGCGGTCAACATGGCGCTTGCCGCCGAGATGGCAGCCGATCCCTCCGTGGTGGTGCTTGGCGAGGACGTCGGTGTCAACGGCGGAGTGTTTCGGGCGACCGCGGGTCTGCAGCAGCGATTCGGGCCGCAGCGTGTACTCGATACGCCGCTTTCCGAAACTCTGATCGCAGGCATGTCGATCGGACTGGCGGCGGAAGGGTTGAAACCGGTCGCGGAGATACAATTCATGGGGTTTGTCTATTCCACCATGGATCAAATGATCAACCACGCTGCACGGCTGCGCAACAGAACCCGCGGGAGGCTGAGCTGTCCGATGGTGCTTCGTGCTCCCTTCGGCGGCGGCATTCATGCACCGGAACACCATTCTGAAAGCACCGAAGCGCTTTTTGCTCATATTCCCGGCTTGCGGGTTGTCATTCCATCCTCGCCCGGGCGGGCCTATGGTCTGTTGCTGGCCGCAATAAGAGACCCGGACCCGGTCATTTTTCTGGAACCGAAACGCGTGTATCGTCTTGTGAAGCAAGAGGTGGCCGACAATGGTGAAGCGCTGCCGCTGGATGTCTGCTTTTTACTGCGGGAAGGGACCGATGTCACGCTGGTCTCGTGGGGCGCGATGATTCATGAGATCATGACCGCAGCCGATCAGCTGGCCGCATCCGGAATCAGCGCCGAGGTCATCGACGTCGCAACCATCAAGCCGCTGGATATGAATACCATCCTCGACTCCGTCGCAAAAACCGGTCGCTGCGTGATCGTCCATGAGGCTGCCAGAACCTGCGGCGTCGGCGCCGAAATTGCCGCGCAGCTGGCGGAACGGGGCCTGATGAGCCTGTTTGCCCCGGTCGAACGGGTCACCGGCTATGACGCCATCATACCGTTGTTTAATCTAGAAAAAGAGTATATGCCGAGCGTTGGTCGGATTGTTGCCGCTGTCAAAAGAACCCTGGAGGGATAATGAACTACTTCAAGCTGCTTGACCTGGGCGAGGGACTGCAAGAGGCCGAAATCGTAGAATGGCACATTTCGGTCGGGGATGAAGTCAAGCAGGACCAGACGCTGGTCTCGGTCGAAAAGGACTGGAGACTATCAAGGAAGCCGTCAAGGATCGCCCAATTCCGCCTAAAGCCCACTACATCAGGCCTGCAAATGGCTGTACGGTGACCGGATCGCCCGGTTCGACCGTTCCGCATTCGTCGGGCAGGATGATGAAGGCATTGGCCAGGCTCATCGACCGCAGGATACCGGAACCTTGTTTGCCGGTCGTGCGGACCTGCCACAGACTCTGCTCGGAGCGATACAGGATGCCACGTTGAATCTCTGTGCGCCCGGCTTTTTTTCGGATGCGCCCGGTGCTGATTGCGGTTAACGTCGGTGCGAGTGTTTTTTCAGTGATGCCCATGATCTTTTCCAGGGCGGGCAGTACGAAGCGATAAAATGTCACCATGACGGCAACCGGATTGCCGGGCAGCCCGAAAAAAGTGATGCCATGAACACGGCCGAATGCAATCGGCCGGCCCGGTTTGATCGCAACTTTCCAGAATTGTACACTGCCTGTTTGCGCTAGTACGGCTTTGATATAATCGGCTTCGCCGACCGAAACGCCGCCTGTCGTGATAATGGCGTCCGAATGATGCGCAGCCCTGCTCAATGCTTCCAGCAAGGCCGTTTTATCGTCAGGGATAATGCCCAGGTCCCTGACCTCGATACCAAGCCGGCCGAGTGCCGCGGTGAGTGTATAGCGGTTGCTGTCGAAAATCCCGCTTTTCGGTCGCAGCTCGCCGATATCATGAATTTCGTCGCCTGTGGAAAAGAGTGCGACGCGCGGACGCCGTCGAACTTTGACCTCGCACAGGCCGAGCGATGCAAGCACGCCGATGTCGGCAGGTGTGCATAGCTTGCCGGCGTTGAGCACCGCTTCGCCGGTCTGCATGTCCTCTCCCGCCTTGCGAACATTCTCTCCCCGCTTGTGCCGGCCGCCGACGCGGATGACGTCGCCCTGTCGTTCGACATGCTCCTGCATCAGAACGGTGTCGGCGCCCTCGGGAAGGGGAGCGCCGGTCATGATGCGAAGTGTCTGCGAGGTGGGGAGCCGCACGCCCGACGGTTTTCCGGCCAATATTGTGCCGGTGATACGCAGTTCTGCGGTTCGACCTGATGCCGGCAAATCGTCTGCGTTGATGGCGTAGCCGTCAACCGCTGAGTTGGTGTGCGCGGGTACATCGATCGGCGACACGACGGCGGCGTGAAAAACACGGCCCAATGCATCTGGAAGCGGTACTTGTTCATATCCTGTTACCGGCTTGACTGCAGCGACGATGCGCTGCAGTGCTTCGTCGGCCCGAAGCGTTCCGAATTCGTTCCGGTCGGTACAGCTGGATTCGTGTGCAGGCGTTTCGTTTTGCATAAGGCGGTCAACGACGGTGATGATGCGCTCAATGGGGCACGCCTGTTCGGCAAGCGCTTTCGGTCTGTCCCGTACAGAGGGGCGGGTGCTGCCTGTTTGACCGCCCCATGTTTCTTATTTCTTGGAGAACAGTCGATAGCATGCCTGCCGCAGCATCGTTCTGGCGTAAATGCTTCGCGTTTGTGCCATATAGCTCGAGGTGCACTCTTCTCGTGTTTCAGGGCCGAAAATGCGCCATGCGTCCGTTTCATATTCTTCGATTTTCGGGAACTCCTTTTGACATTGGCGATGTGTGTCGCTCGCGGTTCGATCATCACCGGCTTCGGGCATTTTTTCCAGGATGCATTCCCAAAAAGTGGATGGGCCGAAATAGTCCGCTTGCACCACCGGGCAGAAGGGCCACATAAAAATCAGCACAGTGACCAGTAAAGGAGCAATCATGCGTCTTATTGTTTTGCCTTTTTTCATAAGCAAGTCCGTTATCCTCCGCAGCCACCAAAAGTGATTTTTACCAGTTTCCTCGCTATGTCTTAAGATAAAGAATAGCAGTTGATTGGCTATGTGAACAGCGATCGGAAGGCAAGTGCGGCCTGTTCGGGGGCGGGCACGGCGGAGACGCTTTCGATCACCGCCAGCAGGTTTGCTCCGGCAGCTAGTAATTCTCCCCCGTTCTCAGGAGTAATGCCGCCGATGGCAATCACCGGGATTCGAAGCCGGACTGCTTTCAACAGTGCTGGATCGGCCGGCGTTGCATGTGGTTTGCTTCGCGATGGAAAGAAGCGGCCGAAAGCAACGTATGTGGCGCCGTGTGTCTGGGCCCGGCAGGCCCGCTCGGGTGATGCATAACAAGAGATGCCGATGATCGCTTCGGAGCCCAACCGTTTTCTGGCTTCTTCGATCGCGCCGTCCTCTTTACCGAGGTGGACGCCGTCAGCACCGACTCGCGCAGCCAGATCGATATCGTCGTTTATGATGAGCGGGATTTGCACGGCGTGGCAAACGGCGCGCAGGCGCCGGGCGAGAGAGAACCGCTGCTGCGGGCTGTCGGCGGCTTTGTCGCGGTATTGAATAACGCGGGCGCCGCCTTTGATCGCGGCGGCAATGGCTGCCACGATTTGTTCGTGCGTGCGTTTTTCCGCAGCTGTGATCACATACAGGCCGGAGTCAGGAAAGGGGAGCGGCACGCTTTTTCTCTCTGCGGGGAAAACGATTGGGCAGGTATTGCCCTTTTCCAGGGCGGAAACCGGTGTTCAGTGCATTCCAGGTATACTCTTGTGCCTTCCGGATCGCCTGAATGGGCGGTTGCCCGCGCGCCAGCCCGGCGGCAATGGTGGAGGCAAGCGTGCAGCCCGATCCATGGTAGCTGTGGGGCAGACGATCCCAGCTGAAGGTCTCGATGCGGCGGTGATCGGCAAACAGACGGTTGCAGACGGTAGGGCCGGGCTCATGGGTTCCGGTGATCAAAACATACCGGCAGCCTTGCGACAGTAAAAAAAGGCCGCACTGATCGAGTGTTTCGATGTCGGGCGCGAGCCGTCGTGCTTCCTCGCTATTGGGCGTGAGCACAGTGGTATGAGGCATGAGCCGCTCCCGGATGGCCTCGATGAGCGCCGCATCGGCAAGCGGTTTACCGCCTCCGGCACTGAGCACAGGATCCAACACCACGGGTATGGTGGGATGATTGCGCAGCATTTCAGCCAAGGCGATGGCGCAGTCGGCGGTTCCTATGAGTCCGATTTTAATGACATCGACAGCCATGTCCTGCATCAATATGTCGAATTGCTCGGCAATCTCCATGGGCGGCTGTGGCATCACTTTCTTGACGTTGCGAGTGTCCTGCACCGTGAGCGCAGTAATGATGCTGCACGCATGACAGCCCTGGCCGGCAATCGCTTCGATGTCCGCTTGTATTCCGGCGCCGCCCGTTGGGTCGTGACCTGACAGGCTTAGCACAGCCGGAATTGCTTGAAGTTCTGTCATGGCTGCAATGGTATCATGAAGCTATGGCGGAAAGAGCCGGAGATGAGTTGAATGCCGCATTGGATTTTGATTTCTTTGATGTTTGGCGAAGTTCATTGCGCGGCCGCCGCATTGACTATACTTACCCTTTAAGCATCCCGAAGCGGAACATTCGCCTTTTCCCAGCAGCAAGAGTACTGACGGATGACCGCTTATCCGTAAAGGACCCGCCAAGCAGTTAAAAATGACAGTGTGCAAAACGATACATCGCATTTTGGGGAAATGGCTGAAGCAGCGAAGGATTTCTGTCGGATCATCGAGCATGTACTAAGCGGTGAGGATAGGCGATGGATTGTTGATATGGCCGCTGTCTTGTCCCGCATAAACAGCACGATGATCGTGCTGGCTGTTCCGCCGTTCGGTCTCAGTTGTTGCGACTTCCCTAACCTGGATGAGAAGTTTGATGTTTTTTGTCGGTTGAAACGCCGTTTCGGCGAGCACGACGCCTATCGCATGAAGGATGACAGCGGCGATGATGAGGATGAAATGACAGGCAGCCTGGCAGGTGATCTCACCGAAATCTATTTTGAGCTTAGACGGGGCCTGAACCGATTGGAAGCGGAGACCGCCAGTCAGGACGATGTGTTGAAGGTTTGGCAGCGTGGCTACGCGCTGCATTGGGGAGAGCGCTTGGTTGACGCACAGAGGCATCTGTTGGAGCTGCGGGAAGCCGGCGATCGATAGGATCGTTAATGCGAACGGCTTGTGGCGGTTTGGCCGCTTCACGTTGCCCAGGATCATTGAGAACCTGCCACCTTGAAATGGGTGGTTATCGAGAGCAGTGCTTTTTTTGCCGCCAGCCGTCAGACAATCTCGGATTCCAACGCCATGGCAATGAGGTCCGCCAATGAATCAGCGCCCATTTTCTCCATGACCCTGGCTCGATGGGCATCGACCGTTCGATGGCTTATGCCGAGGATTTTTGCGATTTGCTTGTTGGACCGACTGCCGATGACGAGCTTCATGACTTCCCTTTCCCGAGGCGTCAGCCGCTCATACCGGCGGAGAATTTGGTCTATTGCTGCATGTTTTTCGCGTGATTGAGCGTCCCTTGCAAGCGCTTCCTCTATCCTGTTGAGTATGGTGTGATCGTCGAACGGCTTTTCAATGAAATCGACCGCTCCACCTCGAAATGCCCTTACAGAGATGGCAACATCGCCGTGCCCGGTGATAAAAATAATCGGGATGGCAACGTTTTTCTTTCGGAGTGTTTCCTGGAGATCGAGGCCGCTCATGCCTTTCATGCGCACATCCAGAAGCAGACAGCCCGGTCGATCCGGGTCGTAGGCTTCCAGAAAGGCGCAGGCCGACTTAAAGCCCTCGGCGGGCAGCCCCGCGGACTCGATGAGGAGGCCGAGCGCGTCTCGCACGGCGCATTCATCGTCGACGATGAATACGGTTGGTTTTTGCTCATTCACCGTTGTCCGAGCCATCGGCGATCGGCAGCGTAAAGTGAAAGGCGGCGCCGTCGGGTGCATCGGGATCCACCCACAGGCGTCCATTATGGGTTTCGATGATGGAACGGCTGATCGACAGTCCCATTCCCATACCTTTCGGTTTGGTGGTGTGGAACGGCTTGAAAATATGGTCGATCTGGTCGCCGGCAAGCCCTGGCCCGCTGTCTTTGAGCGTTACCTGGATCTGCACCCGGCTTCCCTCGCACGAACCGGTTTCGATCAATAACCGTCGATTCGCATCCGTCGGCATCTCGGCCATTGCCTCGATACTGTTTCGTATCAGATTCAATAATACCTGCTCGATCTGCACGCTGTCGACGCAGACATCGGGAAGTGGTTCCGCCAGTTTCAGCTCCAGGCGAACGCTGTTCTGTCGGCAGTTGGCCTCGCACAATCCGACAGCTTCCTGAATCAAAGCGTTGATATTCGTCGGCGCCATGGTTGTCCTGCGTTTGCTGACGAAGGCCCGCATGCGCCGGATGATTTCACCCGCAAGCAGGGCTTGCCGCTCAGCGCTGTTTAAAGCCGGCTTCAGTTTTTCGAGACTTCCGGCATCGATCAATCGCTGGCAGGCCTGCAGGTAGGAGGCGATTGCGGTCAACGGCTGATTGAGTTCGTGCGCCAGCCCCGACGCCATTTCGCCCACCAAACAGAGGCGCGAGACGTGCGATAATTCGTCCAGACGCGCTCTTTTTTCCCGTTCGTTCCGCTTCTGTTCGGTAAGATCTCGAACGATTCCGGCAAAACAACGGTCGCGGCCGATAGTAAATTCGGTGACCGACAGCTGCAGCGGGACCACCGAACCATCCTTGCGCCGGCCTTCCACTTCGCGTCCGACGCCGATAATCGTGCTTTTCCCGGTCTTGAGGTAACGGTTTATGCAACCATTATGACGGTCGCGATGGGGTGGAGGCATCAACAGGCTGACATTGCGGCCGAGCATCTCTTCTTCGCTGTAGCCGAAGATTTTTTCTGACGCGGCATTAAAGGTGTTGATCTGCCCGTTTTCGTCGATGGTGATGATGCCGTCCACGGCGGAATCGACAATCGCATCGAGTTTTTTCTCTCTTATGGAAAGCGCCTGTTTGACTCGATGGATTTGGTCGATCGCCTCATTCAGTTTCCGATTGGTGGAGGACAACTCGTCGGCCTGCGCCTCGATCCGCTGTTCAAGCTTGAGCCGATCGGCACGGAGCTCGTCTATCAATGACTGGACATCCTCAACAGACAGCCGAGCGAGATCAGTTGGAGATTGCCTGAGCAGCGCTTCAGCGTGCCGGAGCAGATCCTCCGGCTGAGTGGGTTTGCTCTTATCCTGAGTCATGGGATGTCGGTGGGTCTGTCGCCGATCGGGCCTTCGGCGCCGGAATCGAGCCGGTTCCGATGCAAGCGTCAAGGCGACTTTCAACGACTCACATTATACGTACGATTACCTACGTTTTCATACGAATATTTTCGGAAGCGGATCCGAGTTTATAATAAAAACTAAATAAAAGGGAACGTTTTTGACGATGAGGGTATTGCAAGGATCACCGAATCGGAAAGCGATGCGGGTGGTTTTAAATGATTAGCTTTATGCCATAAATAAGGCAGGAGAACGAACATGTCAAGAGTAGCAAAGACACCGAAAGAAGAGCCGTCCTTTGAAAATCCGACAGAGAATGCGCTCGACCCGGATGAATATCAGCACATGGTTGCTGAAGCCGCATACTACAAGGCTGAAAAGCGAGGATTTGCGGCGGGCGATGAACAGGAGGATTGGCTTGAGGCCGAGCAGGAGATCATGGAAAAGCTGGAAGGTTGAGCGTTGAGCGAGTGAGCAATGGCGTAATCGTTCAGACCCGATGACCTGTTTCAGGACGCCGATGGTTTTGTCCCTCTAGCTATCGTAAGAGGCCTTGATTTGGTTTTAACAGGGGTGGAGGTGTCGCGAAGCCCATCGGAGTGAGGGTTTGAATGATTGCGTGGATTCGTCGTGCTTCGTTGAAAGCAGGCCGATAATGTGGCTGTTTTCATAAAGTACGGCACAGAGTATCGCACAATGCAGCATATGCATCTATGAGGAGGTAGGCCATGGCAGCATCAACTATGAAATACCAGCACCAAGCTTTGCCCGAGCGGCGCGCCATGTCAAAACATTCAATCGTTTCTGATGGCGCGCCCGCGACAGCGGATCCTAATCGCGGGTTTTATGAAATGAAACCGTTATGTTTTCGCACTGACAAGCGCTTTCACTGCAGCGAACGTTGTCGCTGGGAGGGGAGTTGCAAGAAATTGGTAGCCGCGTGGCTTCGCTGATTACGTGGTGGTGTTTCGATCCTGGATGAGCCCCTAGGAGGCTGTCCGAGAATAGACTGATCTTCTGCGGCCGAGCCTGATTGGTCGGATTTCCCGATCATTTTTGTTAAATAGGCCCACTATTCGCCGCAAATGATCGACAAATTGGCCGGGAGCCAATGTGGGCCGCGTTAGCGACCCCGAAGGGGTGGAAACCAAGGATGGTTTCCATCAATAATCCGACTCAATCAGTCTCGCCCTCGCGACGATCACTACTCTCGGACAGCCTCCTAGTGTGGTTCGGATAGCCATAACTTATTCGCTAGGATGGTCAAAATCAGGCTTATCCCGCTCAACAGCGTAAAGGTGATAAAGAGGGCTTCCGGAGAGTTCTTTGGCAGTATGCTGATGAAATAGGTGCTCGCGGATGCCAGGCCCATGCTGACACACCCCAGCATGGCAGAAGCGGACCCTGCGTTCTGCTCGAACGGTGCCAGCGCCCTGGCGGTAGCGACCGGCACGACAAAAGCGAGGCCGATGTATATGGTGGCGATGGAGGCGAGCATGGTGGGCAGCGTGACCCAGTCGACGTAGGCAAAGTAACCCATCGCCAACGATCCGCTCAGCATGATCGCCAGGCCGGTGACAATCAACTGGGGATCGTGCAGGTATCTTCCCAACCATGCGCAGCTCCCGGCCCCCAGCATAAATCCCGAAACGATACAGATCGCGACGATGACGAATGTCTTCGATGGGTATCCGAGCTCGACCATGACCAGATGCGGCGCTTCGACCAGAGAGCAATAGATGGCGCCGATGCTGAGGCCGATGAGTACGATGTAATAAACATAGGCCGGATGACGAAACAACTGCAGATAGTTTTTCAGGATGTTGCGCGGTTTGGTCGCGCTGGGATTCTGGTGGCGATTGGTCTCGGGAAAAGCGATAAACAGCGACAAAAGCAACAGGACCGCCAATGCCGCCAGCAGATAAAAGTTCGCTTCCCAGCCCAGGTAATGGTCGATAAGACTGCCGGCGATGGGGCCGATGCCGGGTGCCAGTGCAAAGGCTGTGTTGACTTTAAGAAAGACTTTGGTCTGCATCGACGGCGGGAAGGCATCGCGGATTGCTGCGTTGGAGAGTACGGCGCCCGCGCAGGCGCCCAGGGACTGGATGAAGCGGCCGAGTAGGAGCATTGTCAGATCGGTGCTCAACGCGCAGATGAGTGAACCGACGAAAAAGGTTGAAATGGCGAACAGAATCACCGGCCGCCTGCCGAAACGGTCCGAAAACGGCCCGTACAAAAGCTGGCTTACGGCAAACCCGAACAGGTAAACGGTCATGGTCAATTGCGCCTGACCATAAGCGACATGCAGGGAGTGCGCGATATTCGGCAGCGACGGCGTGTATTCGGTGTCACCGAACGGCCCCAAAGATGCCATGAAAACCAGAATAAAGAGGGAAGGCGCGGCGCGTGTGACAGTGCTTTTCATGCTTTTCTCTGCTGACGGTTCAGACGATCGACCGGTGGCTCGATGCCCTCAATAGACGGAATCGAAAAGATCATAATACGACAGGTCGAGATACCCGGCCTGGATTTCGCGATGACTGAAATTCCATTCGTTGAACCAGTCATACATTGGCCAGAACCGCTCGCTGTTTCGCAGGATACCATATCTGTGTTTGAATTCCGTCCAATCCTCGAGTGTTTGTATATCCCGCAGTTCTTTCAGGAATTGCGGCGCTTGTGCCAGCTCCAGCTCCATGAACAAATTGGGGAAGCCGCCGATCAGCGTTTGGTAAACGCTCATCGCGTCTTGATCCGGCAGCGCAGTCCCGTTCTGAAACACCAGAGTGTCTTGTGAGGCATACACCCGGCTGGCGATCAGCGAGTAGACTTTGGATTCATCGCCGTGATTCAGTTTTAACAGTATGACGCTGGGCAGAAAACGGGGAAACTTATAATGGGTCGTGACTGTCAGTGTGGCAATGGCGTCGGCCCACGCCTCGTAGCTTTCGATCGGATCGTCCAGGGAAACACCGGGTTTCACCCAGGGATTCAAATGATCGACCGGGCCACTGATTTCACGACCCATATGGTCCTGGATCTGATCGACCAGACTGAGCAGAGGGTGCTGTGCGTCGGTTTGGATCCGTGTCGGTTGATCCTTGCCGGCAAAGGGCATGAAAAAAAGCCCGATCGCGCCGATTCCCTGGGTCCACTGATGCCTGATTTTCTCGCGCTTTTCTTTGGGCAGCAGCAGCAGAAAGTTGTCCTCGAACTCCTGCCTCAGATCGTTGAAAAAGATCAGGGTCTCCAGCTTCTTGGCATCGCCTTCCCAATATTTGAAGGCGGCAACGGTATCGTAATAGATCCGTTCGAAGCCGCTGTAGCCCATCAGCCAGAAGGTGCGGGGAATGCCGCCATGGCGCCCTTTCATGGAGGATGTGTTGCTTTCATGGCGCAAAACCGTAATCCAGGCATCCGGGTCTTTTTTCTCGCCGTTCCAAATGGCTTTTATCGAATAGCCTTCCGGTGTGAGCTTGGCCAAAGCCCTGGCATAGGCTGCTTCGTACGCATCATTGCCGAACATCGACCGGTCCATGAAGACGTTCCAGGTCGTCAGCCCCAAATCCGGGTCCTGAACCGAGACATCGAATTCAGGAGCGAGAAAAAAGACCCAGAAATGATCTTTCACGGCGTAGGTCGCGGTCTGGCCAAGACAGACCGGGCCATAGGTAATTCCGGCGATGATTACCTCCGAATTCTCCAGCATGAAGCGATAGCGTGCCTCGGCCGGGATGGCCCGGAATATTCTGAAAGGATTGCCGATGCCCCATGGAGGATCGAGCTCAGGCCGGTCGCCCCATTCGGGCGTCAGGAACAGCCGCTTCAAATGGCCGATGTCGCCTAGCGTCAGTTGCCAGACGAAATGATTTTTCTGGACGATGGGCGTTGTGATTTTTTGCAGGCGGTAATAAAACCGGTCGACGCTCGCATAGCTGTAAGGATCATCATAGGGGAGGGGTGTTGCGATGACTTCCACAGGCGAATGGATGATATGCTCGCGTCCTTCTTCATCTTTGACGACCCGGGGCGGTGGTGTCTTCGAGCGCACCAGACGAAAAAAATCGCCCGGACTTTCATCCAGTACGATGCTGGCGAGAAATACGTGGTCGAAGATATAGCGTGCAACCAGTTGCATTCTTTTGTCGGGCGCATTGAAAAAAGCTTCCCACTGCCTGACGGCGTCCGGGTTGCTGGTTCGTTGGGCTGCTTCCTGTTCCTTATCGGTGGGACCGGGCGAACCCGCGGCAATCCAATCTTCGAGGGCATTGAAATCGACTTCGCTGATCGCCGGCAGCCCGAACGGCATGCCATCGAGCGGGTGCTCGTCCAGATGCGCTTTGAGTGCGGAAGGGGAGGAGGGGCAGGCATGGTCGTAGCGATTCTGATAGCTTGACATGAGCGCTTCCCGCGAAAAGCCGGGTTTGTTGTTGCGATAGCCGGCGGTCAGCATCTGGAACATCAGCGACCGATCGAGGTTTCGCTCCGCCGGTCCGTCACGAAAGCGAACCGGAAAAAAGCCTCTGCGGCGCCATTGTTCGGTCGTCTGCACCACATCCATACCGGTTCGCAGATTGGGCTCGAAGTGCATGGCATAGGGGTTTCGGCCCAGCGCGCCGCGTTCGACGGCGCGGAACGAATCCAGTTTGAGGTTGCAGGGGGAGCCGATGCAGCCGTGACAGGCGATACAGCGGCGATTGAAGATCGGCTGAATGTGCCGGATGTACTCGGGTGAACTGCCTGCAGTGAGCGGCATGCCGGCTGATGCGGGTGCCTGTTCGCCGCTGCCGTTGCAGCCCTGCAATGCGATGGCTGTCAACAACAGGAAAGGAAAATGGACTTTCAAATTCATGCGTCGCCTCCGGTGGATATCCAAGCGTATAGTGACGATACAGTCAACACCGCGAGTGTCCGGAGCAAAGCGATTGATGTACCGATTGGGGATTGTAACTGGAATGCGGGCAATTTCTCAATAAATGCGGGTGTCGGTTTGGCGACCGGTGTCGGATAACGGCCCCGTCGCTGGCCTTAAGTCCGGTGCTGGACCGGCTGCCCCGTTTTTTCTGTTGGACGGCCAGGGGTTTTGGTTTAATATTGTAGTGAATCAAACCCAGTCCGACAACAGTGTCTCCCGGCGCGATTCGTCCGGAGATTTCAACACTGAATAACGAGGTCAGGAGTAAGCAACATGAAGGCAAAAATACTGTGGAGGCAATTGATCGCTGTGATTGCGGTTTCGGGCGCACTGCTGAGCGGCTGCGCGGCCATGCGAAAAGATGAAACCATGAGTGTGGAGCGTACGCTTGCGGCGGCCGGCTTTCAACTGAAGTTTGCCGATACGCCCGAAAGAATCGATGAGTTGGCGATTTTGCCGCAACGAACGCTGGTTCCTCAGCAGCGGGATGGGAAGCTCTTTTATGTGTACGCTGATCCGGAGTATTGCAAATGCCTCTATGTTGGAACGGAGGCGGCCTATCAGCGATATCAGAAGCTGGCTTTGCAGCAGAAGCTGGCCAAGGAGAGGGTCGAGGCGGCTCAGATGAACGACGACGCTTCCATGAACTGGGGAATGTGGGGAAACGGATGGGGGCCGTGGTATTGACCGTATCTGTGGAACGCACGACGGGGCCGAGGCGGCAAGACGCTCGACCTGATCGGTGAGTTCTGCCGAACAGGCGGGGGCAATACTCCGGCCTCCTTCCGTTATGGCGGACGGATAGGAAGGGTTCAAAAAACCGCGCGGTTGACGATCGATGACCCCGTAAAAATCAATCTCATGGGGCTCAGCCGAGTGATCCGGTGCCGCTGGTTGCGTCCGGGGATGATCATTTTACTCACCCTGTTGGCGTGTGCCGCAGCACTATTCATCGACCCCATTGCTCAGCCTTTGTCTTATCATCAGCTGGCTGATCGACGCACGTTCCTGAAGATACCCAATGTGCTGGATGTAACCAGCAACCTGCCTTTTCTGGTGATCGGTCTTATGGGGGTGTACCATTGCCTTCGGCACCCTGAACGGTACGCCCGCTATTCCTGGCCGCTGTTTTTTGCGGGCGTCACCTGTGTTGCGTTCGGTTCTGCTTATTATCATTGGTCACCGAGCAACCGAACACTTGCGTGGGACCGCCTGCCGATGGCGGTTGCGTTCATGGGGCTGTTTGTCGCCTTGCTGAGCGAACAGATCGATGACAGGATCGAGCGTTATTGCTTGCTGCCGGCCGTGGTTCTGGGCATCGTCAGTGTTGTGTATTGGCGCTGCACCGATGATCTTCGGCTCTATGGTCTGGTTCAGTTCGGGCCCTTGCTGATGCTTCCGGTCGTGCTGCTGCTGTTCGAGGCACGCTTCACTCAGTTGCGCTTTCTGCTGTATGCTTTGGTCTGGTATGCTGCGGCCAAGCTCTGCGAAGCCTTCGACCGGGAGATTTTCATAGTCACCGGACGGATCGTGAGCGGTCATACGCTGAAACATCTGTTTGCCGCGGCAGCGGTCTGGTGCGTTTATCGGATGCTGGTCAAAAGAGTGGCTGTTGCGGGCTTCGATGCAGCGAAGCGGTAAAAATGGAGGGCCGAAACCGTTGTTTTTCGATGGCCTTCTCTTCTTCCCAAGCGCTGCTTTTTGCGGCCGGACCGTCGACCGATGATACAAATCCCGATGCCTGTCCCTTGATTGGGCCCTTGGGGCCCTGTTTGTTCGTCTCGATTGGAGCTCTATGCACGTATGAAAACAGAGAAGTCGCTTAGGTGTCTGCCCGCAATGCTCATGCTGGGCGTGTCCTTCGGTGCGTTGAGCGGGTGCGCATCGAGCGGGTTTGGGGTGATTCCTCCTGTGACACAACAGCCGACGGAGCACGAAAAGACGGGCAAATTTGTCTGGTTCGATCTGCTGACCGATGATGTCGAGGCGGCCAGGCGGTTTTATGGCGCACTGTTCGGATGGCGGTTCGAGGCGACAGGCCATCCCCGCTACACGCTGGTGATGCATGGTGGAAAGCCGATTGCCGGAATCGTCGGAGCGAAGGAAAGTAGTTCAAAAGAGTCCGGCGGACGCTGGCTGGCCTCACTGTCGGTGCCGGACGTGGTTGCCACCGTCGATCTGGTCCGGGCGCAAGGCGGTGCGGTTCATGAAGGGCCTCGCAGTGTCGCCGATCGCGGTGTCATGGCGATCGTCAGCGACCCCCAAGGAGCGCAGTTCGTATTGCTGCGGTCCGAGAACGGCGACCCCGTCGATGCCCACCCATCCTTCAATGAGTGGATGTGGATCGAATTGTGGACTCATGACAGAGAAGCAGCGGTCGATTTCTACCAATCGCTGGCAGGCTATGACGATTCGGTAATCGGTGATGGGGGCGGTGGCCGCTATCATCTCCTGATGCGCGACGGCATTCCAAGAGCCGGCGTTGTTCAGCTGCCGTGGAGCGATGTACGCTCGACCTGGGCGCCTTATGTTCGGGTCGCCGATCCTGGAGCGATCGCGAAAAAAGCGAAGGCAATGGGGGGACGGGTCTTCCTCGAACCCTCTCCGGACTTCGAGAAAGGGACGATCGCAATTATCGTGGACCCGACCGGAGGCGTCGTTATCGTGCAGCGATGGTCCGGCATGGGCATGATGAGGGAGGGGCTCTGAAATGACAACGATGAGACGGGTGCATGCGGCGGCGTGGCTGTTTGCTGCGCTTTGGATGATCGGTTGTACGCCACCTCCGGATGCCTATCGGCGGATGTATGGGCCGGGACCGTGGGACTGGGAGGTGCAGAACAGTACCATTGGCGATGAGGGCCTGGTCGACCCGCGCCCCGCCTATGCCCGGTATGATAATGACTACCGCCGTGCATACAGGGATGCTCAGATCGATATCGGGCGCCCCGATCCCAAAGTTACCATCGAACCCGCTGAGCGGCAGCGCTATCTCGACATGATTCCGGACGTTCCCACTGTCATCGAACCGCCTCGATGAAAACGCTGCTGCAAAGGTCACCGTTGCGAAGCGGCCTTCCGCGCAGACCTTTTTCGCATTCATGATAGAGAGGTGCTGACAACTTTATGTCGATGATCGCCAAGGTCGATCCAGCAAAGATGACAGGACATCGTATGCTCAATGTGCTGCATACCATGCTGCTGCTTGGCGCAATGGTGCTCATGTTTGCCCTCACCGGGCTTTTGTTTGGGGGCCTTCTTGGCCTCGGATTGGCGCTTGGTTGCGGATCGGCGGAATCTGGTATTAGGGCGAGGCGGCAGCGGAAAAAGCGGAAGCTGCGGCTGGACTCATTTGGAGTTGCGCGGAGCAAAAATCTGGTTTAATCTTGCCGATCGTGCGCAGGGATGGTACATTCCGAATCATTGGAGAGGTGTCCGAGTGGTTGAAGGAGCACGCCTGGAAAGTGTGTATACGTTAATAGCGTATCGAGGGTTCGAATCCCTCTCTCTCCGCCAGTTTCGAAATCCGAAGTGACGATCGCTTACAAATAACAGTCGTTGACAGGGGTTATGGCTATGAATGAACACTTAGCATTGGTCAGAGCATTTCACGATGCATTTTCATTTCCCCAGGCGGAGCACGGGGCGGATGAGCCGTTGTCCGACATGGACATTATCATGCGTCAGGCGCTGCTGATGGAGGAGGGCAGCGCGGTATTGAAGGCGCTGGCCGCGGCGGGCATGGTTGAAATATTGGATGGCTTGGTTGATCTTGGCTATTATGCGTTGGGCGCCCTCGCAATGCGAGGGGTGGATGTTGTCGAGCAACCGGTGTCGTGGCGACATGATGGCTATGTTTTGTCAGTGATGAGGCTGCTGTCCGGCTCGATCAACAACTGTGCAACCGGCAGCACCGAGAGTTATTCCGAACTCTATTGTGCCTGTGTTCATCTGGCGAGGAGCTTTCTCAACGCAGATTTCGATAAAGCCTTCCGAATGGTCCATGAGAGCAACATGTCCAGACTGGATGAACGGGGCAGGCCTATTCACGAAAATGCCTGGAAGATTCGAAAGTCCAAACTGTTTAAGGCGCCGGATCTGAGTGAGTGCCTTTATGAGTAGCGTCGAACAGTGACAGCGCAGGAGCGCAACGATCCGTCTGGCCTACGGAGCTAGCTTCCAGCCCGCGCCGCACGCTTATTGTGCCTGAAGCGATCAAGGGTGGCCTTCCTGGCCGAGGTCCAAGTGATCGAACAAAAAGGAACGTATTTATTCACTCCCCCCGTCATCAATCAGCACATTTCAACGGAAAAAGCAGCGAGCGTCCTGTGATTCCTCAGCTCCCTCTCCCTCCGGGAGAGGGTTGGAGTGAGGGGATCTGAATAATTACAAAAATACAAGGATTTTGTGAGAGATGTGTCGACGACAGGTGGGATAAGATTGTCGGCAAAATAGCTCGGATTGGAAAATGGGAATTTACGGCGATCTGGTTCGCGTGCTCACGGAAAGCAACCCCGTTGAGTCGGGCGATGGCACGTTGGTTTGGGACGGCAAGGACGAGGACGGTGCGATGGTGCCCGATGAAGCATATGTTCCGGTGTTGACGGCAGTCACCAAGGATGGTCGAAAAACGACACGCGATCCTCGCAGTGACAGCGGTGGCGAGTTGGTAGACGACGTGCGCGTGGAGATCACGCCCTCCAAGGATATCTCATACTATCTTCCGGTGCCGTCGCGCGTATTGATTCGAGCCGGGATCAAAGGTGGCGCGATGCTGCGTTCGCTGGCGAGTTGGGAATCGAGAGGGGCTGGAAAAAATGTGCAGCGGTGGGATGGCCGCGACCAAAATGGGTTGATGGATATCCGCGGCGAGAAAAATCTCGGGATACTGGTGATCGCCTTCAAACTGCCGTTGCATTGGATCATTGCCGTTGGAAACCGGGCGATAAACTATCGAGACTACCGTCAAGCCAAAGGATGGGAAGAGGTAATGGTACCGCCGGAGGCGATGGTGCTCGAGCGGGATGGCAAGAGCATTTCCCCTCATTATTATTTCCCCCGCTCGCTGGACCCAGTGCCGAAGGTCACGCTGAGCCTGCCGGACAAGGTGTCGAAATCGGCCGCAGGGCTGCCGATCGTCAAGCCGGGCGAGGCGGTTGCCGTCCGCGCCGATATCGTCAAGGATGATCGCTGGTTGATGAAGCGAGCTTGTACGAAGTCGCATTTTTCATCGATCATCAATTCGCCGCGGAAGAAGAGCAGGGCTATGTGCCGTTGACGTGGCAATGGACACCACAAAGCCTTGCGCCCGGGAAGCATATGCTGACCGTCAATATTTCCGGGTTCAGCGGCAAAGTCGGGGTGGCGAGTCTGCTGTTCGAGGTGCCGGAATAATCCGGATGCCGTTACGCGTGGGGGTTGCAATGAGTCAGCGTCGTCGGCTAACGGTTTTTTTTTGCGCAATGATTTTTGTCCGTTCCGATTCCCTTTTTTCCGGAGCAGGTGGCTAATGATCCAAAGCATGATTTTTGCGTTCATTGTTTTGCTGGTGGCTCACAGCCTGCTTGCAGGTGATGATCAGACGGCTAAGGCCGGAGAAGGGAGGCCCGATCCACTGGAGCTGATTCCGCTCGTTACCAGCGACAACATCCTGGAAAAGATTCAGGAAGATGCCAAGGTCATTTTCGTCGATGCCAGAGAAACGGCGGAGTACAGCGAAGATCACATCCCCGGCGCGCTCAATCTGACCCTGCGCCAAGTCACCGAAACGTCCGCGCAGCGGCTTGGCGATGCCGATCTGATCGTGACTTTTTGCTTGAAGGATTTTCGCGGTTACGAATTGGGCCGGGCCTTGCAGAGCAGCGGGGTTCGAAACGTCCGGCTGATGAAAGATCACGGCATCAACGGCTGGAGGAAACAGGGGTTGCCGATCGCGAGCCGGGATGGATTGACTGACGTGGAAGCGTTGGCGCTGTTGCGCAAATGCGCTGCCGATAAGGGCATTTGCCTAGAAAAAAGCGGCGCCGCTGATTTTCCGGTTTACAGTTTGTCAGCTCGACGAAGGAGGGATCATATTCTCGATGGCTTTATAGATCCCTCGTCGTTCGTACCTCACTTCCCTCGGGATGACACGTTAAGTCGTTCGTACCTTACTCTGGATGACACGTTAAGCAGTAAACTACTCCTGACTCTGTTTGAAGGATGCCGGAAAAGCGATTTAAAGGGTTCATGAAGGTTTCGTCGACCGTCGTTCGGTCGGTCAAGCTTGAATTGCTCTTGGCCGTTGTTTTTTTGTTGCCGGGATTGGCTTTTCTTCAGACGACCGGCGATATCGGCATTTATTTCCGGTACCGGATCCCGGACGGCCATATCTTATATCTCGGCGCCAAATTGTGTGGCCTGTATGCGGTGATTTTCCTATGGCTGCAGTTGTTGCAGGGACTGTTGCAGGCATGCGGGTACCGGTTTCTGGATCGAAGCGACGATCCCGCTTTCCATCGAAATTTGGGCTTGGTGGTTGTTTTTCTTTTTTCGACACACATCGCGCTGTTCGTTTCGGCAGTCTCTATGAGAAGCGGCCACTTCGCCTATCAGCTGTTGCTTCCCCTCTTTTTCGGGGCCTATTATCCATCAATCCTATCGATAGGATTGATTGCGGCATGGCCGCTATTGACTGCGGCCGCGATCGGCGCGATGCGAAGGCGGCTGACATAGAATGGGTGGGTTTGTGGGGGGTCGGGTAGCCGGGTGACGTTGCCGCCACCCGGCCCCCTAAGAACCGGGCGGGCGAGTTTCCCCGCACACGGCTCAAGCCTTGGTAAGGCGCCGTGAAGCACCCGACGATTGCCGGAGTGAGGCTAAAGCGGATCACGGTGACAGCCAGTGAAAGATATCAGGGCTAAGCTTACCTCGCCGGAGATAGCGCTGCCTGAAATAGGGCGCCCATTCCGGGTCATAGGGGTTGGCCTGTCCCTGGATTTTCACATGGCGTCGGATCGGAATGGACGCCATCCGAAAGAGCGTGACCGATCCATCCGTAAACACCCAATCGCGGCCGTCCTGGTGCGAGAAATAACGGTCTTTAATCCATTTTCGACCTTTCTTGGGATGCCGCCGTTTAGCCCAGTTCCATGTCATGCGCCAGATCGCGTGGTCGATATCGTCGAAGGCTTTCTTGCTGACGACATGCCGATAATAGCCGGCCCAACCGCGAATGATGGGGTTGAGACGACGAATCAGGGCGTCTTGGGGCAGCGATTTGCCTGCCTTGATGACCGCCCGGATTTTTCCTTTAACGGACGCGATGCTGTCTTTTGCCGGTTTGATGAGCAGTTTTCCATGATATTTGCGGAAAATGAAGCCGAGAAAGTCGAACCCTTCGTCAATGTGGACGATGTGGGTCTTCTCTTCGGACAATTCCAGGCCCCGTTCCTTCAGGAATTGCACCACCAGGGGTTTGACTTCCTGTTCCAGGAGCATCTTCGATGCTCCGGTGACGATGAAGTCATCGCAGTAGCGGACCAGATTGACCTTGTGGCGGCCACGGAAGCGCGCCTGCAGAAGCCGGTCAAGTCCATCGAGCGCCATGTTGGCCGCTGTGGGAGAAATGATTCCGCCTTGCGGGGTTCCGTCCACAGTGGGATGGAACACCCCTCGCTCCATGAACCCAGCTTTGAGCCACGCGCGCAGTTTTCCCTTGTGGATTGGAAGATGCTCGAGAAGCCACGCATGTGACAGTTCATCGAAGCAGCCTCGAATATCCCCTTCCAGAATCCATTCGGCACTGTACCGTCGGCACAATGACAGAAAGCCTCCTGCCATGGCGTCCTGCGTGGAACGCTCCTTTCGGAAGCCGTAGGAGCAGGGATCAGCGAGCGATTCCGCTACTGGGTCCACGGCGAGTTGTTCCAAAGCCTGTTCGGCTCTGTCCGCTTGGGTGGGAATGCCCAGCGGCCTGCGTTTGCCATTCTTTTTGGGGATATAGATCCGCTTGAGCGGTTGTGGCGCATAGTCCTTTGCATTCAACTGTTGAGCTGTTCGCCATCGGGCCTTGGGGGTGGCGAGCACGATGCCGTCGACCCCTGCGGTCCGTTTGCCCCGGTTGGAGCATACCCGCTTGACCGCCAGCAACTTGGCGGCAAACGAGTTGGCCAGCAGGCGTTGCAGCGACCGCACTCGGTGCCACCGGCCTGCTTTCATCGCCTTCACGATCCGGGCTTGTAATCGGCTGACGAGGCGCTGTATCCTGGTCCAGTCGATCTGGAGCCAAGCCGTCGCCGCGTCCAACGGGCCTTCAATAAGGGCAAATGCACTCATCGTCTAAAGTTACCTCGTCGGTTGAGCCTTTCCGTACCGTTTTCGTGATCCAAGACCTGCCGGAAGTGGGCGCCCTTTCGGGCCAGGGCCACGTTCGAACCCCTATCCGGCCCATTACAGACCGGCATTGGCTTTCTCCGGCATCCTTTACCCGCTCATTCACCGGTACACCCTCGCGGGTGACTTTCCACCGTCCTTGTGGGAACGGTCGGGCTTACCACGTTCTACACGCATACCACTCCTGGAGGGTTTAGGCTCCGCCTCTCCGCCGATGGCTCTACATCTGCGGGGGATGAACATTGGGCATCCCCACCTGGCCACACGCCTTTTGGCCCATGCCTGTCAGCTCCTTTGGCATGTCGTCAATAACGACGGCTCAGCAGCGGTTCACCTAAGTTAGCCATGCCCTCCAACCCAAG
>Ga0209633_10001424_pt1 | contig 24639 bp, 29 predicted proteins | sample Cruoilmetagenom1_FD_187290 | JGI IMG/M metagenome (GOLD analysis project Ga0209633, IMG submission 187290) | Oil polluted marine microbial communities from Coal Oil Point, Santa Barbara, California, USA - Sample 1 (SPAdes) (version 2) | ecosystem: Environmental > Aquatic > Marine > Oil seeps ...
ATGATCAGTTTTAACAGGGCCTGGTTATCATTGCTCAACACCTGGGACATGGATTTCAGGGACTCAAACCAGACCCTGGGTTCGTCCTTGCCGGGTTTGTATTCACCTTTGGCAATGGCGAGGGTTCTTTTGGTGTAATCCTCTTTTGAGGTGATGCCGACTGTCATGATTTTACTGTTCATTTTTCTCACCTCCGGCTATTGTCCAGAATCCGGTTTACTTCACGCCAGAGTCCTTCATGTTGTTGCTCCATGCTTATAGTTATCATTAGATGATAACCAAAATATAGCAGATACGGGGAGGTTTCTGAAGTTTTTGCAGACTATTTCAGATTGTCACCTTTCCCACAATCTCCTCCCCATTGTCGCGCCTTGTCGGCTGCGGGATTTCATAAATACGTAATAAGTCATTGATATAACAATAAATAATCACTTGGCACAGGCGTTGCAATCTATCAGGTAAAGGTTTCGCAACAAAAGATGACCGATTGAATATGATGAAGACGAACCGCCAGATAACGATTGATGATACCACCCTGCGTGACGGGGAGCAGTCGGCGGGTGTCGCTTTCTCCCTTGATGAAAAACTCAACATTGCCTCGCAGCTGGATGCCATGGGCGTGCCGGAGCTGGAGATTGGTATCCCGGCCATGGGTGAGGATGAACGGGCGGATATTCGGGCGATTTGTGAGTTGGGTTTGAATGCGCGGCTGCTGGTGTGGAACCGCATGCGCGAGGATGACCTGGCCAGTTGTGAGGGGCTGGATGTGGACATGGTGGACCTGTCGATTCCGGTGTCGGATCAACAGATTCGTAACAAGCTGGGCCGGGATCGGGACTGGGTGTTGCAGCGCATTCCCCGTTTTGTGCAATCCGCTCGTGCGATGGGTTTTGAGGTTTGTGTGGGCGGCGAAGATGCCTCGCGGGCCGATGAAGATTTTTTGCTACAGGTGCTGGAAGTCGCCCAGCGAGCGGGGGCGCAGCGTTTTCGCTTTGCCGATACCGTGGGCATTCTGGAACCCTTTGGTGTGCATCGCTTGATCAGCAAGTTGACAAGCCATACCGATCTGGAGATCGAGATGCATGCCCATGATGATCTGGGTTTGGCCACGGCCAATAGTCAGGCGGCGGCGCTGGCCGGTGCCTCGCATGTAAATACCACGGTTAATGGTTTGGGTGAGCGGGCCGGTAATGCTCCGTTGGAAGAGATCGTCGTCGGTCTTGAACATCTCTACCACATCGACACCGATATCGATCTGAAAAATTTCTCTCGACTCTCCCAATATGTGGCCGAAGCAGCCAACCGACCAGTGGCCTGGCACAAGAGCCTGGTTGGCGAAGGGGTGTTTACCCATGAGGCCGGGATTCATGTCGATGGTTTATTAAAAGACAAGCTGAATTATCAGGGGGTGGACCCGGCGATTGTGGGTCGTGAGCATCAGATGATCCTTGGCAAGCATTCGGGTACGCGGGGTGTGAAACAGGCCTATGCCGACATGGGCATTACGGTGACGAACATGCAAGCGGTGACACTGCTTAGCCGGGTTAGACAGTTTGTTGCATCGACTAAGAAAGTGCCGCAACGCAATGAACTGGAATATTTTTATACGGAGCTGGCGCAGCATACAGATGCGCGGCTCTGGTGTTAGTGATGGGTTTTGAAATAGTGACTGTTAATACCCTCATCCTAACCTTCTCCCAGAGGGAGAAGGAATGTAATGAAGGAACTATTTCAAAACGCTTATTGGGTCGAGATTGAATACAACAGGTACAGGATCATGACGACTGAACACAGCACAGAGAAATTGTCTTTCTTTAAACTCATCCGGGAAGACGTGTCCTGTGTGTTCGAACGCGACCCGGCGGCGCGTACCAGGCTTGAAGTGTTGCTGACCTATCCCGGTGTGCATGCAATTTTATTTCACCGCCTGGCCAATAGTTTGTGGCGCCGAGGTTTTCGTTTTATGGCGCGGCTGTTTTCAAACCTGTGCCGTACCCTGACCAATATCGATATTCATCCCGGTGCCATCATCGGTCGGCGTTTTTTTATCGACCACGGGGCCGGGGTGGTGATCGGTGAGACGGCCGAAATTTATAACGATGTGACGCTGTATCACGGTGTGACCTTGGGCGGCACCAGTTGGAACAAGGGCAAGCGTCACCCCACGCTGGAAGACGGTGTGATGGTGGGTGCCGGTGCCAAGATCCTTGGACCGATTACCTTGAGCAAGGGTGTGCGAGTAGGCGCTAACTCCGTGGTGATCGAAGACGTGCAGTCAGAGTGCACCGTGGTCGGCATTCCCGGCAAGGTGGTGCAGGTGCGTGAGGCGGGGGAAGTGAATCCTTATGGTATCGATCTCGATCATCATTTGATTCCTGACCCCGTGGGCCGGGCCATTGCCTGTCTGGTGGGGCGGATTGAAGAACTTGAAACACAATTGTCACTTGTCGCAAGTAATCAACAGGAAGAGTGCGATGAATGCGAAGCGGTTAACGTGTGTGAACCGGGTCAGGAACACGAACAAGTGGCGATACCACAGGTCGCTGGAGGTTAATAACGTGGATTTGCAGGATTTTGAAGGTCAGGACATGTATTTCAATTCAGAACTGCCGCCGAAGGTGGTCGAGCTGATTGAGCAGGCCGCCGAACTTTATGGTGAAGGTGAGGCGGAGAAGCCCTTGTTACGCGCTTTCTTTCTGGCACCGGAACACCTGACCGTGCATGTGGCGCTGTATCGTTTTTATTACTACCAGCATCGTTACCAGGATGCCCTGTTTATTGCCGACAAGGCGATGGCAGTGGTGCGCGAGGAACTAAAACTACCGGCAGACTGGCGTGAACTGGAAAAGGGACACCTGGGTGTGGCATCCATGCAGTCTATGGGTATGTTGCGGTTTTATTTACTGGCCTTGAAGGGCGCGGGTTATTTGAATTTACGGTTGGGCAATATTGATGCGGCGATTGAGATCCTCAGCAAGCTCGTAGCTTTGGATGAAAAGAATCGTTTAGGGGCTGAGATGTTGCTTTCGATTGCCAAAGAAAGAGTGATCGACAATATCGCCGACAAAAGTGAAAACGTGGTGCGGTTTTCAAAAGGTTGAGCCTCGTTCCCACGCTCTGCGTGGGAACGCAGACGGAGCTTGAAAATTGGATGGTATGGGTTACCACGCAGAGCATGGGAACCAGAAATGAAGAAACGAATTGAACAACGAAATGGCTTACGCAGGAGAGAAAACAATGATGACAGAAGAAGAATTTGAAGACGATATGGAAGAACTGGTGAGTGCAGAAGATTTTTTGGAATACTTTGAGATCGAGTATGAGCAGCATGTGGTGCATGTTAATCGCCTGCATATTCTGCAACGCTTTAATGAATATCTTGCCAAGGCTGAAGACAGCATGCCGGAAGATGTGGATGCCAAAACGCAAGTGTATGCCCGCTTGTTGCGCCAGGCCTATCAGGATTTTGTGACCTCCGATGCGCAGACCGAGAAGGTTTTCAAGGTGTTTCATATGCATGAGCCTCAACAGGCTTTTGTCTCACTGGATTCGATTATCAAGTAGGCCGACATGAAACCACGATTTGATTTTGGTGATGAAGTCCGTGTACTGCGCAATGTGCGTAACGACGGCACCTATCCCGGTATCGATACTGGCGAGTTGTTAATTCGTCGTGGCAGTGTGGGGCATGTGCAAAATATTGGCACTTACCTGCAGGAATACACCATCTATTCCGTGCACTTTATTGAAGAGGACCTGTTGGTCGGTTGTAAGGAAGATGAAGTCATGTCGGCCGATGCGCCCTGGAATCCAAGCAAGTATGAATTTCGTGACAAGGTCAAGCCAACCATACCCCTGGCCATTAATGGTGAAGTGATTGCTGAACCGGATACCGAGGGTGAAATACTCAAGGTGCTACGTGATCAACCCGGTGGTGTTGCGTATCACGTGCGTTTCTCCGGCCGGACTTTGGTGGTGCCGGAAACGGCCTTAACGGTGAGTGGTTGATTTTATAAAAAATATTTTCACCACCAAGGCGCCAAGACACCAAATATGAATAGAGATTGTTCGTTAGTGTGAATAAGCAGGGTTAGCGTTTTAAAGAATGTGAATTTTTATATTATTTTGAGTTGTTATCTTTGCGTCTTGGTGGTGAGGGTTTTAAAGTATTAAATACATAGTAGATGAAGATGGAAACATACCAGATGAACACCGATATTAAATACCATGTGCTACGGGCGGCGATTAATCTTTTTGGCAAGGCACCCGCCGAACTGGAACCTGCACAACTTGATACGGTACGTTCCCAGGCGGCCAAAGAGTGTGAACTGGAACAGATGGTGCTGGATTCTTCCGAGGCACGAGATGTGCATATTCCTGAGTCAGTGTTACGTGACGCGGTTAAACAAGTTGTGAGCAGTTATCCCGATAAGGAAACCTATCTCACTGATTTGGCTGGCAATGATATGAGTGAGGCGCTCTTTCAACAATCCGTGGGTCGGGAGTTGAAGGTCAATACCGTGCTGGACCGGATATCCTCCCGTCATGCAAAAATCACTGAAATGGACTGCATGTTGTTTTATTATATGCACAAGGACAAATTTAGTCAGCCGGAAACGCGCACCGCACGGCATATCCTGATTACCGTCAATGACGATTACACCGAGAATAACCGCGAAGCGGTATTGGATAAAATGGCAGCGATCGGCAAACGCGTGTCGGCCAAGCCCAAGCGTTTTGCTGAACAGGCCATGAAGCATTCGGAATGTCCGATGGCCATGCAGGGAGGCTTGTTGGGCAAAATACCCAAAGGGCAACTCTATCCCAATCTTGATGAAAGGCTTTTTAGTATGCAGTCCGGTGAGGTCAGTGAGCCGATCGAATCCGAACTGGGTTTTCATATTCTCTATTGTGAACAAATCCATCCGGCAGGGCCGGTTGCCTTTAAGGAAGCCGAACCCCGCATCAGGGAGAAGTTGACCAAACGCAGGATGCGTATGTGCCAAAAATCCTGGCTCGCTGAGCTAAAAGAACAAACCAGGCAGGGAGATAATGACGATGACAGACAAAGCTGAACAATGCTCTTTTTGTGGTGTGACACAAGCTGTTAGTACGCCTTTGATAGCCGGGCTTGATGGTTATATCTGTGAGGCCTGTGTGCGACTGGCCAATCAGGTGGTGACCAGTTGGGGACGCAAACGGGATCTGGCCGATTTGCATGGACCGCTGCCCAAGCCTGGCGAGCTAAAAAAACGTCTGGATGAGTATGTCATCGGTCAGGATCTGGCCAAGGAGATTCTTTCGGTTTCTGTTTACAACCACTACAAGCGCCTGCACAGTGAAAGCTCCGATAGCCCTGTGTGCATGGGCCACGACGATGTGGAACTGGGCAAGTCGAATATTCTATTACTCGGGCCATCCGGTTCGGGTAAAACATTATTGGCCAGTACGCTGGCACGTGTCGTCGGTGTGCCCTTTGCCATTGCCGATGCTACCACCTTAACGCAGGCCGGTTATGTGGGTGAAGACGTGGAAAGTATTTTATCCCGCCTGCTGGATGTGTCCGAAGGCAATGTGGGTCGGGCCGAGTGGGGCATTGTCTATATCGATGAGATCGACAAACTGGCGCGCAGTTCAGAAAGTGCAACCGGTGTACGCGACGTGTCGGGCGAGGGTGTTCAACAGGCATTATTAAAATTGGTTGAAGGCACCACGGTAAAAGTACCCAACAAGGGCAAGCGGCGTGAGGGTGGGGAAGAGATCACCATGGAGACGCATAACATTCTGTTCATTGCCGGCGGCGCGTTTGCCGGACTGGAAGAAATGGTGGGCAAACGCATTAATCCCACATCCACCGGCATCGGCTTTACAGCCCCCATGGAAACCGAAGACGAAAAGACCGATGTGGAAACCTTCCTCAAAGAGGTACAACCTGATGACCTGCGTCGCTTTGGTTTGATACCGGAATTTATCGGCCGTTTCCCGGTCCTGGCGACATTGGAAGAACTGGATGAGGCTGCCCTTAAGACCATTCTCACCGAACCGCGCAATGCGCTGATTAAACAGTACCAGAAACTGTTTGCCTTTGATGAGATTGAACTGGAATTTACTGACAGGGCCATTGGCGCGATTGCCCGCAAGGCTATCGAACGTGGTACCGGTGCTCGTGGCCTGCGTGGGGTGATGGAAAACCTGCTCCGCAAGAGTATGTTTGAAACGCCATCAGTTGAAGGTGTTAAACATTGCCTGGTGGATGAAGACGCAGTGGAAGGTTCGGGTGAGATTAAATTGTTGCCGAGTAAACCTGACGCAGACAAGACAAAGAAAAACAGCCGCGCCGCAGCAGGTGCATAAAGCTTACACGTAGCCCGGATGAAACAAAGTGTAATCCGGGGTTTCAATAAGGATCTTCCCGGATTTCGCTAGGGCTTCATCCGGGCTATATATAAATAGTGTAAAAGGTAAAACCAATGGCAGACATCGGAATATTTTTCGGCACAGACAGTGGCACCACGCGCCTGATAGCCAAGAAAATGGCTAAGAAGCTGGGCGAAGTGGCGAGTAAGCCGTTGAATGTAAATCGTATTAGTGTCGAGGACATCCTGGCCTATGATGTCCTGATCCTGGGAACCCCCACTTATGGTGAAGGCTGCTTACCCAGTGCCGAGACAGGTGTTAAAGACGGTAGTTGGGAGGAGTTCTTGCCGCGACTTTGTGAACATGATTTGTCAGGCAAGGTCATTGCTTTATATGGCCTTGGTGATCAAAGTAAATACGGCCACCGCTTTGCCAATGGTATGTTTGAGCTCTATACAAAACTCAAACAGGCCGGGGCGACGATAGTGGGTGCCTGGAGTACGGATGGTTATGAGTTTAGCGAGTCGAAGGCGGTTGTTGATAATCAGTTTGTTGGTCTGGTGCTTGATAACGGAAACCAGGGACTCATGACGGAAGAACGCATTGCGACATGGCTGGAACAGGTTAAACCAGAATTACTGGTAGTCCATGCTTAACTCCGTTCGACAGGTCTGGGCGTTGGAGAAGGATGAGTCTATCAAGCATTTGTTGATCCTGCTATTCGGTTATTTCGGTGAAGGGGAACTGGTGGCCAGTGCCGATGAGTTATGTAATGACCGTGCCATTAGCCTGATGCACAAACATGACCGGACTGTACGAGTTTATATTTATACCTATGGCCATGATAGTGGCCGCTACGGGGTACATGTGGAATATCCGATTGCACCATTGCCATATCCGCTGAATACCCCAGAGTCATATGAGAATGTCTCCTTTGAACAACTCACGGGCATCATTGAGTTGAATCTGAATATTGTAACAGTCGAAATGTCGGTCTGATATTTAAAGGCGGCGTTAACTTGAAGTTATCTTGTTGAGTAATTGTTTAATTCTCATACCATCATCAACTGTTAACCCTGTTTTTCGATTTACCAGTATTGTGGGAGCCCCGACAGGATAGTTGCCCAGTTCATCATCAAGCGCAACCCAGGGAGTAGTTACCTGCATCGTATTTTTGAGGTATGCCTGTACCTCATGATAACGGACGTGGTGCAAGAAGGGTTCATCAATGACAGGTGTAACACCGACGACACGCATGCTTAGAACTGGAGCAAGGTAATTTTGCAGCTCAGTTAGCGTCTTTTCTTCACGCCATGAAGAAGTAATCACAATTCGTATTTCAGGGTAATCTGCCAATGTTGTGGTAAATATCTCGACACACAGGGTGGAATGGTTTACTGCCTGAAACCGGATGTAAAACGCCGTCACAGTCGAGAAATAGAAGCATACCAGTATCCTGAAAATATCATTAGTTGCTTGGTATTACGCCTCCTAATATCCAGATTCGTTGATACTGTTTGATTAAGCTTAAAAATAGAATAATCATATGTTAAGTGGTGATTTGTACAACTAAAAGTGTGGCAGAATCGTGACAGGTTTAATGCTATTTCAAGTAATTTGGTGTTGATTTCAGATGGTTGATTTGTCTGAATCAGGGCATTTTTCCAATGATGAAGAGATGGACCTGTTGCCGATGCTCAAGCCCAATTTTCAACCCTGAGTCCCGGCACTCGCTCAAACTCTTTTATATTATTCGTGATTAATATTAATCCCATTGCCCTGGCATGACCGGCAATCATCATGTCATAGGGACCGATGGGTTTACCGATGCGGTATAACTCAGCCCTTAGTTGACCAAAATGTTCCGCTGCATGTTCTTCAAATGGAGCGACCTCCAGACGTGCAATTAATCCTTCGATATCGGTAAGATTTCGTTCAGGTTGAGCTGATCGCTCTGTGCCATAAATCAGTTCACCGAATGTGACGGCTGAGATGCACATCTGGTTTTCGTGTTGTTTGAAAGCCTGACGAACTTGTTCAGGACGGTTCTTGATAGTGTAGATAACAATGTTGGTATCAAGCATGTATTTCAGCATGCTTAGAAGTCTTCGCGATGCTGATCATCAGGTTGTTCACGGTCGATCATAAAGTCATCGGATACCCCGGGGCCGTCAAACCACTGATCCCAGGATTCTCCCGCAGGGGTGATAATCCGTGTATTGCCAACGGCCACAATATCGACTGTTTTGATGGAGTCAGGTAAGGCCACTGGTTTAGGGAGGCGGACCGCCTGGCTTTTATTGCTCTTGAACACGGTGGTATGGGTGGTTGTCATCAGAATCTCCGTGTATATCCTAAAGGTATATCCAATTATAGTGTAATAGTGGGATATATCAATAGTATATCCTTAGATGATAGTAGGGGACTGATAAAATTCTGTATGAGCATAATAATAAACTAACATACTGAATATTCAAGATATTATTCACTTTTCAGAACTCAAATCAAGGTCTTTTACGGATACATTTAGTGTGATTTTCATAAACTACAAAAACAGGCCAACTATCGACTCCCCTTGGTCAAGTTACCTTTGGTGTAATTCAAAGACAAAGAATTACTGTGGGCATTTTGTGGGCACTAGTGGTGCATTGTTGACCGTTGTCGTGCAATTGTTGCAATGGGTGTCGCCGTAACTTGTTGATTTACAATGTTAATGAATAGAACTTTAAAGCTACGAACCAGGCGGTCGGAGGTTCGAATCCTTCCGGGCGCGCCATATAATCAAAGGGTTAGCGGTTTTTCTTCGTTAACCCTTTTTTAATTTCCGACACTTTTCCGACAGCTTCTTTCATTCCTCGTTTAACCACTGTCAGTGTCGGCGATTGAGCAATGCCACGATCAACAATACTCTCCACAGCTTTCATTAACTCCTGCAACTCTGCCGCAGAGTAATGTGTTGTGATGTCACCATTGGCATGACCGAGCAGGGCTTTTCGCGTTTCCAGTGGAACACCTGCTCCCCTTAATCGGCGTCCTAAAGTGTGCCGCAGATTATGTACGCCTTTCAGGATACCCGGTTCAGTCGGCAAGCCTGCTTTCTTCCATGCCCGCTTCCATGCGCTGTTGTTCAGCTTCCTGATGGGGTTGTCTTTATAAGTAAAAACAAACTCATCATGCAGATTGCGTCTTGCTTCAATCACCCGTAGTGCAACCGTATTTAATACAACAACACGTTCGGTACTGGTCTTGGTGATCGATTTCGATAACACAAACACCGATGTTTCCAGATTATCTATGGCAACCTCCCAGTCCCAGCGCAGTTGGCAGACTTCCTGTTCCCGGCACCGGTCCGGTCCAACAACTGCCCGCCCAGCGACTCATCCAATTGCTTGATTTGTTGCGACAGAGTCGGCTGCGAGACATACAGCGCTTCCGCCGCTCGCGTGAAGTTGTGGTGTGCTTCGACTGCAAGCAGATAGCGGAGCGAATACTGACATATGATATTTCGATCCATAGCCAACGCCTATGGAGTTAATAAGAATTAGGTCTTGGACAATTATTATAGTTGCGTGGTAATAATGTAATTACATCTATGCTAAGTGGATTCGAAAAGAGTTATAGGCCATTAGGCGAAAGATGACATGAATGTACCTTTGTGAATTTTGGTATGAATGTTGTCGAATAAAGTTTTTTATAAAATTTTGATATGACCGGGAGGAATAAATGAAAATTTTTTCACTAACATTGCTAACAATGGTAATTGTAAGTCAGAGTATCAGCGCAACAGAAAGTTTTACTGAGGCGTTAATAAGTGGTAAGGCCAATGTAGATTTACGACTGCGTTCTGAAACAGTTGAACAAGATAATTCTTTAAAAGATGCAGATGCTTTAACCTTGCGTACTCTCATAGGTTATACGACCGGGAATTATAAAGGTTTTTCAGCTAAAGTTGAAATGGAGGATGTCACTATTGTCGGGGGTGTCGATGAATTTACTGTTGGTCCAACAGGTTTTAATCCAGGAGAATATTCAGTTATTGCTGATCCGGAAACAACAGAGATTGATCAAGCATTTATTAAATATCAAACGGATGCGGCAGCGATTAAATACGGGCGCCAGGTTATTATCTATGATAACCATCGTTTTGTAGGCCATGTCGGTTGGCGTCAAGATCGTCAAACCTATGATGCGCTGAACATTATGGTTACACCCGTTAAAGATTTGGAACTTAGTTATTCCTACCTCACCAAGCGTAACCGAATATTTGCTAAAGCTGTGGATGTATCCTCGAAAGATAATCTGCTTAATGTTTCTTATAAATCAAAAATTGGCAAGCTGGTCGGGTATGCTTATTTGCTAGAGGTGGATAATAATACCGACAATGCATTGGATACATACGGCTTCAGATTGAATGGACCTCAGTATACAGTAGAATACGCGACTCAAGAATCAACGATCGGTGCTACAAAATTTGAGGCTGATTACCTGTTTGTTGAAGGTGGTTTGCTTTTAAGTGGTCATACAGTCAAGCTTGGTTATGAGGTTTTAGGTTCAGATAACGCAGGCTATGGATTCTCTACCCCATTGGCTACTGTGCATAAATTCAATGGCTGGTCGGATCAATTTTTGATTACACCTGCGCAAGGACTTGTGGATAGCTACTTATTACTGGGTGGTAAGCTGATGGGTGGTAAATGGTCAGCAGTTTATCATGCTTTTGAAGCCGATGACACAACGGCGACAGTCGATGATCTAGGTAGTGAAATCAATCTTTCCTATGCGGCTAAATTTAACAAGATATACAACGCTGGAATTAAGTACGCTTCTTATTCTGCAGGTGATGCTGCAGCTGGAAAAGTGGATACTGACAAGGTCTGGTTATGGGTGGGTGTGGTATTCTAACTTGAAAACGTCCGCCTAAAGGCAAAAGGAGTCGCCCATCGGGTGACTCCTTTTGATGGCGTCAAGACTACTGACCTGCGATGCTAGGTCTTATATTGATTTAGTAATCGCTGCAGATCTTCCGCCAGATAAGTAAGTTGCCCACACGCCTCAGCCGTTTTTTGTGCCCCTCCAGCTGTTTTTGTCGCTACCTGACTAATGAGATTGATATTTTGGTCCACATTGTTTGCAACAGCGGCCTGTTCTTCTGTGGCGCTGGCAATCTGGTGGTTCATATCAGAGATCGTAATCACAGCTTTTGTTATAAACGATAGTGCATCGCCTGCTTTTGCAGCCTCACTCACACTGGAGTCAGCAAGTTCGCACCCTTCTGCAATTGTCTCCTGCACCAGTTTTGAAGCCGTTTGCAAATTCGCAATCATTACCTGAATTTCATCGGTTGATTGACGAGTACGTTGCGCTAATGTCCTGACCTCATCCGCAACTACCGCAAAACCGCGACCTTGTTCGCCCGCCCGTGCTGCTTCTATGGCTGCATTCAAAGCCAATAAATTGGTTTGTTCAGAGATATCTTTAATAACATCCAGAATCAAACCAATATTTTCTGCATCATGAACTAGTTTTTGAATAGTCTCAGAGGCATAACTTACTTTCTGTGACAGATTTTCTATATTTGATATAGTTTCATCAACCACTATCCGACCTTGCTCTGCCAAATTATTCCCTTCGTGTGCTGCTTGTGCGGCAGAGGAGGTGTTTTTTGCTATCTCCTGTACCGTTGCGGTCATTTCAGTAATTGCACCAGCCAACTGATCGATGCCAGATTGCTGTTTTAAAACATCGTCACTTGTCTCACTGGAAATAATTGACATGTTTTCAGTAGAATTGCTGAGCTGCACAACAGAGTCTGCAACTTCCTTGATTGTTGCATGGATTTTTTCCAAAAACAAATTAAAGTATTTTGCCAGGCGATCAATCGAATCATTACCATCCTGCGTAACCCGATTGCGTAAATCGCCTTCGCCTTCGGCAATATCTCGAAAACGCTCCTCGATAAATGCCATACGGGTAATAACCATAGTTTTAAAGAGAAAAAATGATAAAATTCCTATAGCGAAAGCATATACAATTGTAATCATACCCTGGCTTATAAGAGCTTTCTGCATGGTTTCATTTTTAGCATTCACCATGTCTGTATAACGCTGCGCACCAGCTTCTTTTGATTTTTGTACATCTGTTTGTAATCGGGTGTCATTATAGCCGATTGAGACAGAACCAAGCATCACTTCATCAGTGATGATATCAACCGATATAATATGATCATCCGTAACTTTGTCCCTTGATCCGGCATTACCTAACACGCTTTTTCGCGCGTTATAAAATGTGATGAAACTGATATCAGGATCTTCTACTGCAATAGAGGCATATTGCATTAACGCATCTAGTTCAAGATTCGCAATGGTTACCATTGCAATCTGGGATAGCAATTTTGCCAACTTTTCTGTTTTGCCATGTTGAGTTTCCTTGCTTGTAGTAATTTGATCTTCGTATATAACCTCAACAATTTTTGTCGAAGCTCCCAGCAGCTCATCTAGAGCACTATCTTGTTGATAAAGTTGCATGAGTGCTGACAGTATTGATAGAACGATTACTCCTATGGCGATTGCTAGAATAAATTTCCCGGTTAAATCGAGGTTAGTCCGATGAAATCGTGCATTTGTTAATTGTGTAATCGCAGCTTGCCACATAAATTACCTCCATTTGATACGTTCAAATTGAACAAAACAAAGTGCAGAAATATTATTTGTACGGAGGCAGCTAAACTGCCTTCAATGTCGCCTTCATATCGTTAAGTTTCAGGGGTTCCAAAAACCCCATAATCTTGGCTTTATGGGCAGAAGAGTCAGTGGCAGATAGGCTTAATGCGGCACTTTTTACTTTGACTACAAGCGAAGAGGGGATATTAGCATCTACCGCAAGATGTCACTGGGGATGCTATACGGTACGTTGATTTACATCGGCCTATCCCATCAGCCATCAGATGACCGACAATATCTCTACGCTATGCCGCATCACTTTCTGTCTGGTAGAAGACGACATAGTCTTTGACTCCTTACCTTTCAATATAAAATTTGTATATGTATGTCTAAATCTAAAATGTCGAACAGGCCATCTTGCGAGTTATGGTACATAAGCATATTCAACAATATACTAATAATCTTAATTAAAAGGCCATTCAATTTACCTGATAACAAGTCTAGGTGTGATGTGTTCTTAATCCTAATACTTTATTGCTATCAAACCTATAGGATTTGCCTATGGGTTGAGACATCATTTTTCCGCGCCCCATAGTGCAACAGGGGGAGCTACATTACCTTGTCCGCAAGCAGGAGGACACAATGACTGCTTTTTCACTCTGAGAGGGGGCCGGTGTTGGACAAGGGCATCACACCGGGTTGCGCGCCAAGTTTGGCCCACACAATATCTGTGCTGTGCTCTGTTGGTACCTATAATTTTCTGCAGCCGAGGTTTCTGGCTAGTTGAAAGAGCGTAAGGTCAAGGCGCTGGAGCCGGACGCGCTGGATGCGATCGCCGTAGGCAACATTGGGTGTATGATGCAGATCGGCTCTGGCACCAGAGTGCTGGTGTTCCACATGGTGGAATTACTGGGTTGGGTGACAGGTGGACCAATGCCCCATACCTTGGAAGGTATGACCAAAGAGGCCATTGCGACGGTGCAGTTGCGGGCAGCTTGCCAAGTGGTTACGTCAGCCCGCTTCTGCTCACGAGCTTGCTGCGGTTGGTGATGTTCCCCAAATTCGAGATCAGCGTTGATGTAAGTTAAGGGTAATCATTCAGCATGGTCGACAAGAGGTACCTGCTCCGGCAAACGACTCCTGACTCTAAAGTAGGTGAAATCTGTTTGCCATAATAATTGGTGTACTTCATGATCTTTTTTTCCAAACTGCTTTGTCTGAATTTGTGACCATGACTTCGGATCTGGGTATCGAGGCCTTTTCCGTGGTTCACTGGTTTTTGTCTTGAGACCCCTTTGACAGGGGGCAGGGTCTCAACTTTCGAATGGGTGTCTCATGTAATCTGCGAGCGGACCAATTCAACGCCACCTCTGAAAAGGCTAGACAGGCTGGACTCTTGTAACCACCTTTACGGCAGATCACGGTGATTGCCTGATGGGGCAATATCGGGGCCAGTACAATCGAATAAAGCCCGCATTGCGTGTGGATAATGCTTTTGGGAAGCACGGTGGCGAGCGAGCCGACCTGGATCATTTCTATGATTACGCTGAGTGAATCGGTTTCGATCGCGATGCGCGGCGCAATGCTGTGTTCAAGGCAATACCGGTCTATGTGACGTCGTAGCTCAAAATCGGTATTGAGTAGTATCAGTGATTCTCGCCCCAACTCCTGTGCGCTAATCCGCTCCCGCTGTCCTGCACGGGGGTGAGCATTGCCGACGGCAAGGCATAGCGTTTCTTCAAAGAGCGTGTGTGTCTCAATTTCGCTCGATCGCTGCTCGTTCGAGAGCGGTTTGCTAAAAGCAATACCAAAGTCGATACGGTCTTCGGCCACGGCTACTTCAATGTTGTCAGCTGGCATTTCCAAAGTGCTCAGGGTGATGCCTGGATAAAGCTTGTTAAAGTTTTCCAACAAGGTGCAGGTTAGGTAATCAGTGATCGGAGTCCATCCCAAACGGAGTGAACCGCGGCTCAGATTTTGCACGTCGTGGATGGCCCGCGTTCCCGCGTCCAGTTCTCCCCTGGCGCGACGGGCATGGCGCAAATAGATTTCACCGGCATCGGTCAGTCGTATGGTCCGACCGGATCGGTCCAATAGTGGCGACCGCAACGACTCCTCTAACTGCTTGATTTGTTGCGATAAGGTCGGCTGGGAGACATGCAATGCCTCGGCTGCCCGCGTATAGCTGCCATATTCCGCGATAGCGATCAGGTATTGGAGGGAACGCGGAAAAATGATGTCTCGACTCATAGTCAAACTCTATAGGTTTGATAACAACAAAGTATTAGGATTAATAACACATCACACCTAGACTTGTCACCAGATTAATTGAATGGTCTTTTAATTAAGATTATTAATATATTATAAAAATGCTTATATACCATAACTTGCAAGATGGCCTGTTCAACATTTTAGATTTAGACATACATATGCAAATTTTATTAAAGAGAGGAGTGAAAGACTATATCGTCTTCTACCAGATAGAAAGTGATACGGCATGGCATTATAGATATATGTCGGTCATTTGCGGGTTGATGGGGTAGGCTGTGCAAACCAACTTCACCATCGAGCAACTGACCAAGCCTGCCATGGCACATTCCGAAGAGGTGTTGCGCAAGTGCTTGCAGTGTGGCTATTGCCTCGATATCTGCCCGACTTATCAGGTGCTGGGCGGCGAGTTCGATAGCGCGCGTGGGCGGATTTATTTGATCAGGGATATGTTGGAGAACGAGCGCAAGCCGGAGGAAAAAACGGTCGAACATATTGACCGCTGCCTGTCCTGCATGGCTTGCATGTCTACCTGCCCATCGTTTGTGAATTATATGCATCTGGTGGATTATGCTCGGGAATATATTGAGGAAAACTATCAGCGCCTGCTATTTGATCGGATGTTGCGCTGGATGCTGGCGCAGATCGTGCCCTATCCAGGCCGCTTTCGATTGGCCATGCGCGTGGCGCAGTTGGCAAAGCCGCTGGCCTTTGCTATGCCCAGGAAAATCCGCAATATGGTGGAGTTTGCACCTGGCAAGCTGCCGCCACCCAGTCTGAATGACAAGCCGCAAGTCTTCCCGGCGATGGGCGAACTCAAGCGCCGCGTGGTGCTGATGACGGGTTGTGCACAAAAAGTACTGAACACGGATGTTAATGATGCAACTATCCGCATTTTGCGTCGTCATGGGTGTGAAGTTGTGGTCGCGCAAGACACTGGCTGTTGCGGGGCGTTGACGTATCATATGGGCAAGTCTACGGAAAGCCATGTTATGGCTGCCAGGAACATTCGCGCCTGGATGAAAGAGGTGAATGGTGCGGGGCTGGATGCGGTTGTGATCAACACAAGCGGCTGTGGTACCGTGGTCAAGGAATATGGTCATATGTTCCGAAACGTAGAGCTGGCAGAACAAGCAGCGACGATCTCTACACTAGTTAAAGACATTTCCGAGGTACTATTGGATATTGAACTGGATCACAAGGTGAAACCCAATTTGCGCGTGACCTATCATGCCACCTGTTCCCTGCAATTTGGGCAGCGGATCAGGTTTGCGCCAAAAAAACTGCTGAAGGCGGCGGGCTTTACCGTACTCGAGCCCAGAGACTCGCATACGTGCTGCGGTGCTGCTGGAACTTATAACTTGCTGCAACCTGAGATTTCGGGCCAGTTGAAAGAGCGCAAGGTCAAGACACTGGAGCAGGGCGTGCCGGATGCGATCGCCGCAGGCAACATTGGATGTATGATGCAGATTAGTTCTGGTACCAGGGTGCCGGTAGTCCATACGGTGGAATTGCTGGATTGGGTGACAGGCGGGCCAATGCCCCGTGCCCTGGAAGGTGTGACTAAAGCGGCAGTTGCGGCGGAGTAGTTGCATGCAGCCTGTGAATCTTGCCAGGCGATTACACCAGGCGGCTCTCGTAGCAGTGTCTTGCGTCTTGGTCATTGACGCCCGCTGTGCATAATTCGTGAGATTGTTTGACAAGTATGTGGATCCGCTGGCTCACCCCCATTTGCTCAAATACTGGAGGTTGGCTGTGGCACGTGTGCAATGCTGCGATTTTTCGTACACCGCAGCGACTTCTCTTGCAGAGCATTCGGCGCTGATCAAAGCCTTCCTTTCATTGAAGTTGCGAGCGTGATTCGCGCAAGACGAAAATGTCAGCGACCGAGCCGATTTTTGAGTCGGTGATGCTCACAGCTTGGATTTTTCCCCTGCGACATTCGACGCAGTTCTTGCGCACACTCTGATTAGCCACGTCACTGAGTTGACAACGGTTCTTCGAGAGATGACCTGTGTTGTTCGACCAAGCGGCACTGTGGGCATCTTTGACTTATGCTTTTCTGGGACATGATTTCGGCCATTAATATGGATGTAGCCCTGGTAAGTGCTACATTCAACAATCTGCGGGTCATGTGTGATTTGCATGGCTGTTACCGGAACTCGGCTAAAGGTGATAGTGGCTTGGGGCGAAGTGAAGCTGTGATTGTGGTGGGCCATGTAACGGGTTACGTACCCAAATATTTCGCGATAGCGATCAGGTATTGGAGGGAATGCGGAAAAATGATGTTTCAATATCAATATAAATAGGCAAATCCTATAGGTTTGATAGTAACAAAGTATTGGGATAAATAACACACCCTCACTAGACTGAACATCAGATTCATTGAATGGTTCATTAGTTAGCTTTATTAGTATGTACTAATGTAGCTTAACAAGTAAGGCGACTTGTTCGATATCTTTAAAATTTAAAGTGAGGAGTCCAGTAAAATGTCATCCCCTACCAGACAAAAAGTGATGCGACATATTGATATTGTCGGTCAACTACAGCCGGCTTTGCACCAGCCGCAGCACGCGCCATATCCCGATGAAGTCAATAACGCCCACTACAGAGCGTATACGCGAATGTCACATGATGTCGGCGGCGAGCCAGATGTCCCTATCCATTTTGAAGAAAAGCAAGAAGAACAATGGGAGCACAATACTTTTATTACCTGCGAAGTTCTGGCCTGGCGCGGCGTTTGGAACGCAGAGGAAAGACGTCGTCGGCAGAATGTTGATGTGGGTCAGATGCAGTACCTTGGTTTGCCCTACTATGGTCGCTGGTTGCTGACTGCAGCAAGAATCCTGGTTGATAAGCAGTATGTCACAGTCTCTGAATTGTCTGACAAGATAGATGAGGTTAAGAAACGTTATGAGTAAACCACAGTTCGATAGAGAGCATCATGTTAAAAAAGCCACCGGCATTGGCGACCCACAGTGTTTCAAGGGCGAAGCGGGCACAGCCAAGTTCAAGGTAGGTGATAAAGTGCGGGTTAAAGATTTGGCGGATATCTTTTATAACCGCTGCCAGGTTTACACCCGAGGCGTAGAGGCTACGGTAGCCGAGCTGGTTTATGAAAGCCCTCCTGCTGAGGATGAAGCCTGGGACAATTGCGATAACCCCGAATGGTTCTACAGCTTGATTTTCAAGCAGAAAGATCTTTGGCCAGACTACCCCGACACATTCGCGAACGACACGTTAGAGACCGAGTTGTCAGAGCGTTGGTTAGAGCTAGCGTAATAGAGCTACACGGATACAGAACACAATAGAACTCAAAGATTAAAGAGGAAAAGAACAATGGCAGAGAAAAAGATAGAAGGCGAACATCTACACCCACCCGCCGCGATGGTTGATGAAGTCAGCGAGTTCGAGATACTTGAAATCGCCGTTCGTGAACTTGCTATTGAGAAGGGTCTTTTCAGCGCCGACGACCATAGACGTTGGTCGGACTATATGGAAACCGTCGGCCCGCTGCCTGCAGGGCGCCTTGTCGCCAAGGCGTGGCTGGATCCCGAATTCAAGAAGCTTGCGGTGACCGATGGCATCAAGGCCAGCCTGTCAGTCGGGATCGACTGGATCAACGATATGCCGAGTAGTTTTGGTACACCGAGTGACTACTGCAATCTGCGAGTCCTCGAAGATACACCCAAGTTAAAGCATGTGGTTGTGTGCACACTGTGCTCGTGCTATCCGCGACCAATCCTCGGCCAATCACCGGAGTGGTATCGGACTCCAAACTATCGTCGCCGCATCGTGCGTTGGCCACGTCAGGTACTGAGTGAGTTCGGTCTACAGCTCCCCGAGGACGTGGAAGTAAGAGTTGAAGACTCGAACCAGAAGTCTCGGTTTATCGTGCTGCCGGTGCGACCAGAAGGTACAGAGGGTTGGACCGAAGATCAGCTGGCCGAGATTGTGACCCGAGATTGCCTGATCGGCGTAGCTGTTCCAAAGCCCGATAAGACAGCAAATGACAAACGTTCAGTTCACCCGGCTATTAATCCCGTAGAACATCATTAGGACAAATCTCATGACCGATATTAATCCAGAGAAAATTGAACTTGATATGGAGATGACCAGCCGAAATCTGGATGATTCTCCAATTTCACTACTTGAGAAAATCAAGAAAGAAGGAAGAGTCTGGGACGATCTTAGCGAACAGTATGGCGTGGATAATCCTGACCCTCCTTGGAAGGTCGGTCTTGATTCTACCTGTGATGTGCTGGCTGAACTTTCCTGCTCACAACCACTACCTGCACTTGAGCGCCGCTGGGAAGAGGACGAACTCTCTAAAAAGCTCTATGCCGACGTACCTTTTCCAGAGCGGCAGCTATTGGCGCTGGCACATTCGATGATTCGGCGCGGACTGATAGATGAGGGTGATCTCGCCAGGCATATGAAGATAGTTGATAAGCGCCTCAACATGGTTTGAGGATCAATGGTTATCGAATCGGTAATTTGAATTTACGATGAAGGATTGACTGTTCATGGCAATGTTTTTTATGAAGTCCTCATGGGGATACAACCAGACTGCGCGAGACATGATGGTCCTGGAGCACGGTAATGCACCCGTGACACCCCGGTGGTTCAGGTGCGTCTGTGCTATAGGAGAAAATTTCCAAACGCTGTTTAACCTCGTGATGATAACGTACCTGCCGTCAGTTCAGACGACAATTTTTACTTCATATTCAGGAGTTGGTCGATGACAGTCCGTGGCGTACAAATTAATATTCAGGCTCTTAAACACCGATATACTCCAAAGAGCCCACTTACATTCGATAACGTAAACATAGATGCTCAACCGGGTGAGGCACTCGTTATTATTGGCCGTTCTGGTTGTGGAAAATCAACACTTCTACACATAATATCTGGCCTGCTACGCCAAACAAGTGGCACGCTTGAGCTAGATAAAGAGGAAGTTAATGCACCATCGTCGCGCTGGGTAATGATGTTCCAGGCTCCTCATTTATTTCCCTGGATGACGGTTGAACGTAATGTTGGGGTTGGCCTCCATTTCGCGGGTTGGCCCAAAGATAAAATGCAAGCACGTGTTGCTGAGGCAATCAGCCTAGTTCATCTCGACGAGTATGCTAAAAATAATGTGCAAGATCTTTCTGGTGGACAGCAGCAGCGAGTCGCACTTGCTCGATCCTTAGTAATGGAGCCCGAAATGCTACTTCTGGATGAACCCTTTTCGGCACTTGACACCTTTACTCGTACGTCCTTGCAGAAAGATGTCCGTTCCATTACGAAGAAGCTAGGTATTAATCTGGTGATGGTCACCCACGATATTGATGAAGCAGTGTTGATGGCCGATCGCGCGCTGGTTATGGCAGGATCGCCGGGCAAGATTATGCACGATGTCGGAATTGATCTTCCTGATCCACGAGAGCGTGATAACGAACAAGTTCAAGCTACGCGTGCGGAACTAATGCAGATTTTCCACGATGCGTCAAATATATCATCGGATAGTTAATCTAATACAAATGAAGGTACACCTGAGGGGTTAGGTTAATTGCTCAAACCTGAACATGTTTGAAAATGCAGTTCAGTCTTACAATTTATCATTAAAGAGGGGAACAGACATGATCGATATGAAAAAAATATACCAGAAACATGGTGACGGAATACAAGATCCAGATCTAGTTGTGGAATATGATCCACTCTTTAAGAATGTATTAGGCTCCAGCATAGACCGGCGAGATTTTCTTAAGATAGGCGCCGCCGCCGCATTGGGTGGCATGATGCCTTCACCCATTTTCGCTAAAGAAAAAAAATGGGATCCAGTCGTACGCATGGGCTATATACCCATAACTGATGCAGCCGCTCTACTCGTTGCGCATGAAATGGGTTTCTTCAAGAAGCAGGGCATTGATTCCGTACGACCTACACTCATCCGTGGCTGGTCGCCGTTGGTTGAAGCATTCTCATCTCACCGTTTTAATCTCACACACTTGCTGGCACCGATTCCAGTCGCGATGCGCTACAACACCCATTTCCCTGTAAAAATCACAGCTTGGGATCATACGAATGGTTCGGCCATTGTGGTGGGCAAAGATACCGGTATCAAGACTGCCAAGGATCTCGGCGGTAAGCAGTTTGCAGTGCCGTACTGGTACTCGAACCATAACATCATTTCACAAAGAATGATGAAGGCTGCTGGAATCAAACCCGTGATTCGACCACAAAATGCGAAACTGGCACCGGACGAGTGTAACATTATCGTCTTGCCACCGCCTTCCATGCCGCCGGCACTTGCAGCGAAATCAATTGACGGCTATTGCGTAGCAGAACCTTTCGCCGCTTTGGGTGAGCTCAAAGCTGGTGGTAAGTTACTGCGTTTCACGGGTGACATTTGGAAAGGGCACCCTTGCTGTGTTGTTGTTATGCACGAGGCTGATACGATGGATCCTGATCGTGCAGCATGGGCGCAAGGGGTACATAACGCCATCATCGAAGCACAGATTTATTTAGGTGAGAACAGAGAGTCGATGTCAGAGATGCTCTCTCGTGACGGCAAGAAATACTACCCCTTCCCGAAAGAAGTGGTTAAACGTGCAATGATGTTCTACGACCCCGCATATTATAAAAATCCTCATGCAATAACACACTCTGATTGGGGACAGGATCGTATCAATTTCCAGGCATGGCCATACCCTTCAGCGACTAAACTCAATGTGAGTGCTTTAAAAGAAACAGTGCTTACCGGTGATACCTCTTTCCTTGCTAAACTCACCCCGGAGTATGTGGCGAAAGACCTTGTGAATTATGATTTCGTTAAAAAGGCGCTTGAAGCAAATCCTAAATGGAAAAAAGATTCAAGTGTTCCCCAATCAGGCAATCCATACACACGTGAAGAGGTATTTGAGCTTTGAGCACTGATGTAGTAAACATTGCAGCCGCTCAGGCGGCAACAACCCCTGAGGGTAATATCTGTTTCCGCTTTATTAAAATGAAAGGGCGAAGTTTTGGTAACTGGTTTTTTGGGCTTTTTATTTTATTTTGTTTATGGTGGTTAGGCGGATACCTACTCTATATTAATCCTGATACGACGAATTTTGCCGACTTTGGTCCCATTCCGACGTTTCAGGCATATCCGGCGCTTTGGGCTGAAGGTACGATTCAGAATGCCGTTATGTCCAGTGGCTATCGTTTGGGTGTTGCGCTTGCTATTGCCATATCCTTTGGTATACCCATCGGGATTCTTCTTGGACGTAGTAAGAAGTTCAAAGAGATAAGTAATTCACCGTTCCAGTTGCTACGTATGGTTAGCCCACTTTCCTGGGAGCCGATAGCGGTAATTGTTTTCCTCACCTGGGATCAGGCGATCATCTTCCTCCTCTCGATCGCCTCGGTTTGGCCGATTGCATTTGCCACCGCCGCCGGGCTGGCCAAGGTGGATCCGGCCTGGTTCAAAGTAGCGAGAAATCTTGGCGCAACACCTTGGCATACGCTAACCCAAATTATTTTGCCTGCGATCGCTTTTGATATCCTAACGGGCATTCGCGCTGCGCTTGGTGTTGCATGGATCGTGCTAGTGCCGGCAGAATTTCTCGGGGTGACTTCCGGTCTTGGCTATTCCATTGCTGATGCGCGTGAGACGTTGTCCTACGATCATCTCACAGCGATGGTACTCGTCATTGGTGTTATCGGCTATTTACTCGATAGCACCTGCGCATTTGTCATCAAGAATTGGTGCTGGCATCGCGCAGAATGAACACACGTTGTGTAAAACAGTTTTACCTACAAGCATAACTATATACAGGAGAAATAACCATGCAAAATCAGGTTTCAAATACTGCTACTCTTCGTATTGCAACGATTTCAACAACCATTGCGAAACCGCTGCAGCTTGCCACAGCCTTACTGTTAGGGATCGTGATCCTGTATGGCGCGGGTTTTGCGCAGACGTCCGTAGCTCATAACGCAGCGCATGACATGCGCCACTCTCAGGGTTTCCCCTGCCACTAGGTTCACGGGAGTAGATATAGATGCTATTTCGGAGAATCGTATTCTATGCTCTGCTGGTTGGGGTATTGTCAGGTTTGCTGCTAACGGTGGTTCAGTTCTGGCAGGTAATTCCTATCATCCAGAGTGCGGAGCGCATTGAAGGCGAGTTGCCGGTGTCCGCACCGGCAGTGGTTAATGGACATTCGGGCCACGAACATTCTGGACATGAGCATTCAGCAGACGCATGGGCGCCGGCGGATGGAATGGAACGGACCGGTTTCACGCTCTTGTCTAATGTGCTGAGCGCGATTGGTTTGGCGCTGGTGGTACTGGTTGCCATAGTAACTTCACTCAAGAGTAATTCCAGGATCAGGCTTGACTGGCGACAGGGGGTGCTCTGGGGTGCCGCAGGCTATGCTGTTTTTTACCTGGCGCCGTCGCTTGGAGTGCCACCCGAAATCCCGGGAGCAATAGCGGCGCCTTTGGAAGATCGTCAGTTCTGGTGGCTATTAGCGGTGCTCTGTACGGCAACTGGGCTCGCCGGTTTAGCATTTGCAAAATCTCCCTGGCGCTGGGCAGCCCTCGGCTTGCTAGTGGTGCCGTACTTGTTTGGACCCCCACATCCTCCCACCGTCATGTTCGTGGACCAGTCACCCGCTGCGGCCGCCGAATTTGCGAGACTCGCCAGACAGTTCATTGGCGCAACAGCGATCACCAACGCCGCGCTTTGGCTCGCGTTGGGACTTACCTCGGTCTGGGCGGCACGGCGTATTGTCTCGCCCTTGAACAAATCCATATTCCATTCTTAGGAGACAGGAGAAATAACCATGCAAAATCAGACTTCAACCACTGCTACTCTTCGGGCGGCCACTGTTTCGACAAGCATTGTGAAACCGCTGCAACTTGCCTTTGCCCTGCTATTAGGGATCGTGATTCTTTATGGCGTGGGTTTTGTACAAACGTCTGCGGCACATAACGCGGCGCATGACATGCGTCACTCCCAGGGCTTTCCCTGTCACTAGTTTGAAGGATATAGATGCTATTTCGACAAATCGGGTTCTGCATCTTGCTAACGGGGTATTGTGCCATCAACAAATCGACATATTGGAGTCTGAATAATGTCCAGGAAAATTAACATTGTTTGCGTTTCCGGCACACATGAAAAACTGCAGATGGCTGCGATGTTCGCCTCTGTTGCGATCGCAACTGGTGATACGGTTACGGTGTTTTTTTCCATGAATGCGCTTACTTATTTTATTAAGGGCAACACTACAAGTGTGCCGACTGAAGGGGAGTTCGGTAAGCTCCTGTCACAAAAGGGTGTGCCGCCATTCAAGCAGCTGTTCCAGCAGGCACACGAACTTGG
>Ga0209633_10001425_pt1 | contig 24629 bp, 27 predicted proteins | sample Cruoilmetagenom1_FD_187290 | JGI IMG/M metagenome (GOLD analysis project Ga0209633, IMG submission 187290) | Oil polluted marine microbial communities from Coal Oil Point, Santa Barbara, California, USA - Sample 1 (SPAdes) (version 2) | ecosystem: Environmental > Aquatic > Marine > Oil seeps ...
GGCCTCTTTAACTTCCTCTGAGGTTATTTCAATCGTACGCGGGATACCTGCTCTAAGGTCTCTGCCTTTTACATTCATAGAGCCCACGTCACCGTTACCGAGCACTTTACCGAGTTTCTTTTTTACGTCTTCTGCCGTTCTTTCACCGATGAGCATATTATAGTTACGCTTTACGTACTGAAGAATGGATTCGTCAAGCTTATCGCCGCCTACTTTTATCGATTTGCTCACAACAATTCCTGCAAGCGAAATGACCGCTACACCTGTGGTACCGCCCCCGATATCGACAACCATGTTGCCCGCGGGCTCTGTGACCGGCATACCTGCTCCGATTGCGGCGGACATAGTCTCTTCGATTAGATAAACCTCCCTCGCCCCTGCAGCCTCAGCGGATTCCTTGACAGCCCTTTTCTCTACCTCTGTGATACCTATAGGCACGGATACTATAATCCTGGGTCTGACAAAACTCTTACGGTTATTATGCGTTTTTCTGATGAAGTATTCGAGCATCTTCTGTGCGACGTCGAAGTCCGCAATAACCCCGTCTTTAAGAGGTCTGATAGCCTTAATGGAGCCAGGTGTCCTTCCGACCATGTTCTTTGCTTCCGTACCGACGGCCAGAATTTTCTTGGTACCCTTAGTATCCTCCTGAACGGCCACCACTGAAGGCTCGTTTGCTACAATCCCCTTACCCCTTACATATACAAGCGTATTAGCAGTTCCCAAATCAACAGCCAGGTCATTTGAAAACCACCCTAATATAGCGTCAAATATCATTTCCTAGACCCTCCCGACCGAATTATAGCCAGAATCAATTAAAATTATTAATTACAGTTCTTTAATGAGTACACCCAACCCTAATTATTAGGTACTTTTTCATAAAATACAACCGTAACTTGATACTATAATTGAAAGGGGAATAAAATCAAGGAGTTTCGGCGCAACATTAACCCTATTTATACCATATTCAGGATATATAAGCGTGCTAAAAAGGAATGCTGGAAACTATAGCAAAATCCTGGGTATCCCCGCTATGAGATTCTCCGGATGTAACCCTAACCTTGGTGCCCGGCTCCTTAAACTCTCTTCTTATATACCCAAGCGCTATTGGCTTTTCTAAGACCGGCGAGAATGCGCCGCTTGTGACCCGTCCGATCTTGCGCTGCTCTAAGAATATCTGGTCTCCAGGTTCAGGAACCCTTTCGCCCTCTATTACAAACCCCACGAGATGCCAATTGACATGCCCCCTCCACTTTATCCTGGCAACTACCTCCTGCCCGACATAACAGCCCTTCTCGAAATCAAGCGCGTCCCACAGACCTGCTTCGATCGGAATATTACTCTCGTCCATATCAACATCGTAGACAGGGATGCCTGCTTCGACCCGGAGAGTATTCATTGCCTGAAATCCAACAGGTGTTATACCGAGTTCCTTGCCGCTTGTAATGAATAAATTCCAAACTGAGGAAGCAGATTCCCCGGACATATAGATATCGTAGCCGTCCATGGGAGTTCTTTTCACTTTTACAACAGTCAGATTGTGTCCTTCTATGTCGGCGGAAAAGTGCTGATACTCTTCCATGTCAGAAGGGGTTATATCTAAAACCTTAAAAAGTAATTCCTCAGCATTTGGACCGTTAATGGAAAAAAGTCCGCACTCTTCTGATAGATCGTCTATATCCGCTTTATAAGAAAGTCTGTATTTTGTAAGAAGCTCGCCCACTTTAATATTCAGTCCGGGCTCGAGATCGAGGAGTACGGAGTCATCTTCTTTGTACACCTTCATATCCGAGACCATCCTGCCCTTAACTGTTAGAAGTGCGGCATACATACCTTTTCCGGGTTCAAGTTTTATTACGTCGTTTGTGAGCATGCCCTGGAGGAATTTAAGATGGTCCTTGCCCGAGAGTCGGAGCTTGCCGCGGTGTGAGAGATCTGAAATACCAACCTTAGTTCTGACAGCCGGGTATTCCTTTTGCGCATCACCGTAGTCGTTGGGTAATAGCCAATCACCCTTCTCTGTGAAGTTAGCGCCTAACGAAAGGTGAGTGTCATGAAGAGTAAGTTTATTCATCATATCATCCAATTTTGTAAAGTATGAACGAACATTAATCTGTATATTGATAATATATAGGGTTGTGAGCCCGCGCACAAAGTTGAATCCTTCACTGCTCACACGCTATCTAATTGTCGTAATTTGAATTCGGACGTAGAGTATAACTTGAAAAACTTATCTTCAAATGTAGTATAAAGCCAAGACAATCTCCGAGGTTAAAAAATGACAGACATTTCAAAGCTAAAAACAAGACACAAAGTGATAATAATGGGCTCGGGGCCCGCGGGGCTAACTGCGGCTCTCTACACAGCAAGGGCTAACCTGGAACCCATAATATTTGAAGGGCTCGAGGCCGGAGGGCAGCTCACCCTGACTACCGACGTTGAGAACTACCCCGGGTTTCCGGACGGAGTGATGGGCCCTGATTTGATGAACGCTATGAGAGCCCAGGCCGTTAAGTTCGGAGCGGTATCTATTATGGAAGAGATTACATCGGTCGATCTGACTGTAAGACCGTTCAAAGTGCTCGCCGGCGACAAAGAGCTTGAAGCGGATACCTTTATAATAGCTTCAGGGGCATCGGCTAAGATGCTCGGGATTGATTCCGAAAAAGAGCTTTTGGGATACGGCGTATCGACCTGCGCAACGTGCGACGGATTCTTCTTTAAAGACAAAGAGCTCATCGTTGTAGGCGGAGGAGACAGCGCTGTGGAAGAGGGAATTTTCCTTACTAAGTTCGCATCCAAAGTGAACCTTGTGCATAGAAGGGACGAATTAAGAGCTTCCAAGATACTCCAGGACAGGGCATTTGCAAATGAAAAAATGAATTTTATTTGGGACAGCGCAGTAGACGAAGTGCTCGGTGATAAAGAAGGCGGCGTAAGCGGCGTAAAGTTAAAGAACTTAAAGACCGGGGAGATTACGGAAAAAGAAGCGCAGGGAGTATTTGTAGCTATCGGTCATAACCCTAACACCACGCTCTTTAAAGAACAGCTCGATATGGACGACGTCGGCTATCTGATCACAAAAGCCGGAAGCACGGAAACCAACGTACCGGGCGTGTTCGCTGCGGGAGACGTGCAGGACAATAAGTACCGCCAGGCCATCACGGCTGCCGGGACAGGATGCATGGCTGCTCTCGATGCCGAGAAGTTCCTCGAAGAGCACGGGGAATAACAAGTAGGGATTACTTTTAAGTACCGGTTATATTTCTCCCAGTATAAATCCCGACATACTATCATAGAACGAAAAGTCTGTACGGTCTTCCAGTTATGAATAGTCCCCACGAAAACCACACCCTGAATATAACCTCCATAGTATCGGGGAGCGTACTCCTTGGTCTCTTCGCCTTACTCTGGTATGTATCGCCTGAATTTTCACTTGAAATACCGCTCACCGAGCGGCCAGTAATCCTGCTCGTTTCGATTCTCGTTATAGCGGGCGCTGTATATCTGCTGGCTCTCTGCAAGTCGCTGAATACACATCTTACACAAAATTACCTCCTTTGGATTCTGGGCGTAGGCATCGCGATGAGGGTGCTTATGATCGTGTCCGTGCCTATCCTCGAAGACGATTATTTTAGGTATTTATGGGACGGGGGAGTAACGGTAAGCGGTATCAACCCCTATAGCTACTCACCTGAAAACGTGCTGGATGATAATGGAGTACCTGAGAAGCTTACGGAACTCGCCGGTGAAGCAGGCGGGATTATTGAGAATATAAATAACCCTTCCGTTCGAACAATCTATCCGCCAATCGCTCAGGCGGTATTCGCGCTCTCATATTTGATCGACCCATTTAATGTAATAACCTGGAAAATAATACTCCTGGTACTGGACTTCTTAACGCTTTCACTTCTGCTCTATGCCCTTAGGGCAAAGAACCTGCCATATTCGTATGTAATGATATATTGGTGGAACCCGCTGCTTGTAAAAGAGATATTCAACTCCGGCCACCTGGATGTTTTGGTATTTCCGTTTGTCCTGGGAGGATTAATACTTGCTTCTCAAAACAGGCAGGTAAGATCAACCGTAAGCCTGGTTATCGGGATCGGAATAAAGCTATGGCCTGCGCTCCTGCTGCCTCTGATACTGCGCCCCCTACTCTCACAGCCAAAAAGACTGATCACGGCTTTAATCTTAATTGGGATAATTCTTAGCGCCTTATTCGTTCCCGTATATATGTCGGGCATTGACCAGAGCACAGGGTTTATCGCATACGGGGAGAGGTGGCAGAATAACGACTCTATTTTCAGAGGACTTGTTGGTATCTCTGAAATAACACTTGATGCCCTTGGTTACCAAACTTTTCACAAATACGCTTTTGCCCGCATTCTTGTAGCCTCGCTAATAGCGCTCTGGATAATTTTCATCACCTTCGGCAGTAGATTCAGGAACCAGGATTTATACAAGAAAAGTTTATTTATAATAGCCTTTGTATTCCTCGTGAGTCCGACACAGTTTCCCTGGTATTACACTTGGCTCCTTCCATTACTTGCGATTGTGCCCAGATACTCTCTCCTGCTCCCTACTCTACTCCTGCCCCTTTATTATCTTCGCTATTATTTTGAGCCGATTGGGAGGATAGATATTTTTACTGATGTGGTGGTATGGATAGAGTTCGTTCCGGTATGGATATTCATTCTTATTGAATGGCGCAGGAACCGCGTGACATCTCTCTCTTACTAGTTTTTATTTAAGAGCTCTAATATATCGGGCAGTGCTTCCTCTGCAGCTTGTATACCGCACTCTATAATCTCTCTGCCACGGTGAAAATCCATGACCTTAACATGAGAGACCCTTGGCTCTATTAATATATCGGGAGGATTCTTCTCGTAGCGGAACTGATTGATCTGCCGCTGCGCGATTATAGAGCTTCTTTGAACGATCTCCACGATAGACCAGTTTCCTGCCTCCTGATCCGTGGAGTTTGATATGTCCGCGAGTAGATCGACGGCTATTACCACACGGGCCCCGAGCTCCCGTGCAGCCGCGACCGGAACGGACTCGAGGATACCGCCGTCCACAAGGATCTTGTCTTCATATATTACGGGTTTAAACAGACCGGGTATCGAGACGCTCGCATGTACAGCTGTGCGCAAATCACCTTCTGTAAAGGTTATCACCTCTGCTTTTTTGAGATCGACAGAGAGGGCCGCAAAGGGCTTTTTGAGCTCTTCAATATTTGTCTCCGGGACAAAATCGTTAAGAAGCTTCTCTATGTAATCGCCTGTGAAAATCCCCATAGCGGGCCAGCTGGGTCCGAGGCGAAGCGCAAGTTCGGCGCGGCTTACATTGGCCGCGTATTCTTCGAATCTTTCAATACTGCCCGAGGCATATACGACTCCCACGAGCGCACCGATGCTGGTTCCGGCAACAATATCACAATCTATACCGGCGTCTCTGAGCACTCTAAGTACCCCTAGATGAGCAAACCCCTTAGCCCCTCCGCCGCCAAGAGCTATAGCGATCTTCATCTAAACTCCCGGAACATCTTGATTTTTATCGGCATAATTAAAACGAGTCGAAAAATTTTGTCAGATAAACTGTGAGCTCTTGGTATTCGAGTAAGAATGAGTCGTGCCCGTAGGGAGAGTCTATATCGTAGTAATCAAGATCTACACCATTGGCCGTAAGCGCATCCACGATCTCCTTTGACTGATATGTGGGGAACAGCCAGTCCGAGGTAAAGGATGAGACAAAGACCTTTTTGCACTTTATTCTGGACAATGAATCCTCAAGGCTGGGGTAGCTTTCAGCAGCGTCATAGATATCGATTGCGCGCATGACGTAAATGTAGCTATTGGCATCAAACCTATCGACAAACTTTTCGCCCTGATACTCAAGATAGTTCTCGATATCGAACTTACTGTCGAGACGCTTTTTCATATTTTCCGGGTCTGAGTGTTTTCTGCCGAATTTCTCCCAGAGCCATCCATGATTGAGATATGTGATGTGACCGATCATCCGGGCTATCGCAAGGCCGCTTCGGGGCAGCTTGCGTCCGTAGTAGTGACCGCCGTTCCAATTGGGATCATCGATGATAGCCCTTACGCCCACCTTATGAATGGCAATGGACTGCGGGTTGGAATTGGCGCCCGAAGCTATGAGAGCAATGGACTCAACAATATCAGGATACAGAAGCGCCCACTCGATTGCCTGCATCCCTCCCATCGAGCCCCCGATTACGCATTTAATCCCCTTTATGCCAAGGTGGTCTATGAGGCTTTTCTGCACCCGCACCATATCGCGAATGGTAACAACAGGGAAGGTTTGACCGTACTCCTTTCCGGTTTCGGGGTTTACTGAAGCAGGGCCAGTCGTGCCGTAGCAGCTGCCCAGAATATTTGAGCACACAACAAAATATTTATCTGTATCATACGCCCGGCCGGGGCCTATCATCACGTCCCACCAGCCGGGGTACTTGTCATCGGAATTGTGCCTGCCGGCTGCGTGTGCGTTGGCGGTGAGTGCGTGCTCTACAAGGAGCACGTTATCCTTGGCAGCGTTCAGCTGACCGTAAGTTTCGTACGCAACCGTTATAGGCCCGAGCTCGCTCCCATTATCCAGAACGAGCTTATCCGGAGGCTCGGCGAAAGTATAGAACTCCGTCCATACCAGACCTACCGAGCCTTCTTTAATATTGACAACAGGATTTTCACCTAGTTGCCTCTGTGTCATGCCTTCGCCTTTTGTGAGACCGCGAGAGCCTGGTCTAAATCCCAAATGAGGTCTTCCAGGTTCTCAAGACCCAAAGATATACGAACCATCTCAGGGTGTACGCCTGCCGCCTTCTGCTCTTCCTCGTTTAACTGGCGGTGAGTGGTCGAGGACGGGTGCGCAATAAGAGACTTTGCATCACCAACGTTTACCAGGTGGCTGAAAAGCTCTACGCTGTCTATCAGTTTCTTACCTGCTTCCGCTCCTCCCTTAACACCGAAAGTAAAGACCGATCCCGGGCCCTTGGGAAGATATTTCTGGGCTAAGTCGTAGTATGGGCTGTCGGGAAGACCTGAATAATGAACCCATGTGACGTCTGGGTGGTCATTTAAAAACTTGGCCACTTCCAAAGCATTATGGCAGTGCCTGTCCATCCTGAGAGGAAGGGTCTCAAGCCCCTGTAGAAACAGGAATGAATTAAACGGGCTTAGAGCCTGACCGTGGGTCCTGAGTATTTCGACCCTAGCTCTCACGGAGTAGGCAAAGTTCCCGAATGTCTCATAGAACTTTATACCGTGATAGCCTTTTGAAGGCTCGGTCATGCAGGGAAACTTGCCGTTATCCCAGGGGAAATTACCCGACTCTACTATTACACCTCCAATGGAGGTCCCGTGGCCACATATGAATTTGGTAGCCGAGTTTACAACAATATCAGCGCCGTAGTCTATGGGCTTGCACAAATAAGGAGTGGCAAAAGTGTTATCTATGATAAGTGGAATACCCGCGTCATGCGCTATTTTAGCAACGGCTTCGATGTCGAGGATGTTACCCAGGGGGTTACTAATGGTCTCAGCGTATAGAGCCCTTGTTTTGTCGGTTATAGCATTTTTAAAGTTCTCAGGGTTCTCAGGGTCTACGAACGTGACGTTAATACCAAGGTCTCTGAGGTTCACATCGAACTGAGTGTACGTGCCTCCGTACAGAGTGCTTGAAGAAACAATCTCGTGGCCCGTTTGCATGATATTCAGGATAGAGGTCATCTGGGCCGCCATACCCGAGCTTAGCGCAAGCGCCGCCGTGCCCCCTTCAAGCGCCGCCATTCTTTCTTCGAATACGGCGTTTGTAGGGTTCATTATACGGGTATAAATGTTCCCAAACGCTTCAAGATTAAAAAGACTAGCCGCATGATCAGCACTATCGAACACGTATGCCGTAGTCTGGTGAATCGGCACCGCGCGGGACCCTGTTGAAGGATCGGGCAGCTGACCTGCATGTACACACTTCGTATCGAATCCAAATTTTCTCTCTGACATTCTAGTCCCTCCTAATTAATTGGTATCTATAATTTTTTTGACGATATTAAGTTTCTATTAACTCCCAGGAAATTAATCCCGCCGAAAAGCCTTCCGTGCTCTATTTTAACACAGCGGTCCATAACTACCTCGAGTCCTGCCTGCCGCGCCATTTCCGCGGCCTCCTCATTTATAACCCCGAGCTGCATCCACACGACTTTAGCCCCAATCGTAATGGCGTCCTCAACAATTGGAGGAACATCCTCTGAGCGTCTGAATATATCCACGATATCCACAGATCCCGGAATATCAAGGAGACTAGGGTAGCATATTTCACCTAATATTTCCTTAGACGAGGGATTTACCGGGATAATTTTATACCCGTACCCCTTCATATACTTTGCAGCGAAGCGGCTGGGTCTATTCCAATTGTTCGAGAGCCCTACTACAGCTATAGTCTTATTTTCTTTTAATATCCGCCTGATCGTTCTGTCGTCGTATGAAACTTTGTCGCCCATCACTATAATTTACCCCAGACGGGGCTTTAACTTCAATACTCATTGACTTTGAATGGCGCTTTACCTATTCTTGAAATGGTTATGGAAGCTGCCTATAAAGATTACAGAGAGAAGGAACCCTTCTTCCCGCCAGGCCCGAGGGGGCTCCCTTTTGCGGGCTCAATGTTTGACTACTTCAGGGATATGCTCGGGTTTTTAGTAAGAGTAAAAGAGGAATACGGGGATATAGCCTATTACAAGCTCGGTGCGAGAAAGATGTACTTACTCAGTAACCCTGAGGATATAAAGGACGTGCTGATTACCCATAACCGTAATTTCACAAAAAGCAGGGCTCTTCAGAGGGCAAAAATGGTGCTCGGAGAAGGACTCCTGACCAACGAAGGCGTATCTCATATTAAACAGAGAAAAATTATTCAGCCGATATTCCATCATAAGAGGATACGCGGCTACGGCGATACAATGGCCGAGTACACACGCCTTCGGACACAGCACTGGGAGAACGGGTCAGTGCTGGATATCCATAAAGAGATGATGCGCCTTACGCTGGCGATAGTTACTAAAACCCTCTTTGACGCAGACGTGGAGTCGGAGTCTGATGAGATAGGAAAGTCGCTCACAAACCTGGTGAACCTATTTCCGAGACTCCTGTTTCCGTACTCTGAGTATCTGGACAAGCTACCGCTCCCTGGGAACAAAAGATGTGAAGACGCAATCGAGCACCTGGACAAGATCATCTACGGGTTAATAGAAGAGAGACGCAGCGGAGGAACTAAGCGAGAAGACCTGCTTACAATGCTGCTTGAAGCCCAAGATAGTGAAAACCCGAACGATGACGAAGACGGCTCCACCATGAGTAATAAGCAGCTCAGGGACGAGGCGCTTACGTTATTTTTGGCCGGGCAGGAAAGCACGGCGAATTCTCTTACGTGGACTTTTTATCTCATAGCTCAGCACCCTGAAGTTGAAAATAGGGTACATGAAGAGGTAGTGAGTGTTTTGAACGGCAGGCTTCCTTCTCTTGATGACCTTGGAAAACTCTCATACACTCAGAAAGTTTTTAAGGAAGCGCTAAGGCTGTATCCACCCGCTTGGGCAGTGGCCAGAAGAGCAATTGAGGACTACACGGTCGGGGGATACCTTGTAGCTGCAGGGACAGACGTATTCATGAGCCAGTTTGTTGTACACAGAGACCCCAGGTTCTATAAGGAACCTCTTAGGTTCGATCCGGACAGATGGACGAAGGAATTTGAATCCTCGCTTCCGAAATTCGCTTACTTTCCATTCGGCGGAGGCCCGAGACGGTGCATTGGAGAGCCCTTTGCCTGGATGGAGGGGGTAATTATAATTGCTTCAACAATATTCGATTGGAAAATGCGGCTTGTGCCTAATCAGAAAATCGTGCCAGACGCGCTTATAACGATACGCCCTAAGAACGGGATGAAGATGATAGTTGAAAAAAGGGTCTGACTACTTCCTGTTTTCATTCATATAATTAAAATATTCGATCAGGTTGTTAAGATCAGTCTCTGAGAAATCAGGGTGGTCGGGCATGTGGGTATAGCGGTATTTTGAGGGCTGTTTAATAAGCTCTTTTACCATAAATTCCGAGCGGTAGGAGACAATGCTCTGGGGCGCGTTAAGGTCGGGGCCAATTTCCCCGCCTTGTCTATTCATAGCGTGACACCTGACACACCTTCCTTTGAATATCTCATAACCTTTATACACGCCCGAGGTTACTTGTGCGCCTTGTGGATATACGAGCGGGTACGCGTCTTTAAAACTGATAAGGTATATCTTTGCTAATTGCCAAGGCCATGGATATTCATTTGCGGTAGTCTGCTCCGCCCCTGTCCATACGAGATAGAACGGACCCGGGTTCTGCTGCTTATCACCTATCGGCTCCCAGCCGCCTGCATCTAGGTCTTTGAATACTATATAACCGCCGGGCTCATTTAATTTCGATATTGTTGTTACACTTTCATAACCGTCAAGCGCAATAAACGCTACATCCGTATAGTCCGGACTTTTCCATTTATCGCCGAAGCCAAGCTGAATTACGTCCCCGAGTGAAAAACCCTCGTACTTCTTTTGCTTGTCGTAAGTTGGGTGGAAAAACTCTATCTCGTGGACTTTGAGCTTTGATTTCAATTCGGAGAGGGGCACATTGTTTACTAGATGGCCTGAAACCTGAAAGACAAGTGACGGGTCTTGCTCCCCGGCAAACCCAATGGGAGCTAAGGAGAAAACCAATAACAAAACTAGGCCAAGAGAATATGTCATGGATATATGTTAACACTACAGCAATTGATTTTCTGATTTATTTACTCGTATAATCGATTAGGTACTCACTCTGATCTGCATAGCCGGAGTTTCCTGCGAGCTCTGCAGTCTCGGTATCGGTAGAGGGTTCTTCGCTTCTGTCGGTTACGCAGTTTTTCACTAATAACGCTAACATGATGACAGCGATGATTACGAGAAGAAGGCTTGCTATGTTTTTAGGGTTACGGGGTTTTTGCTTTTCGCCGTTTTCACTTGAGTCGGTCACGGAATATCCTCTTTAATTTTTTAGCTTGGGAATGAGTATTATATCGGTATTTGAGAGGAAATAAAAAATATTATATAGATCCCCACATCGATAAAACTGCCAGGCACCGTCTATAAACCACGCACATATAAGCAACAATATAAGACAACTACTTTATCTTTCTTCTTTTGCATGATCAAAAGAAGCAAAAATCACCGACTGGACATAATTTACGCTAAAAATGAATTCTGTAAGCTAAACCTCACAATTCAACCCTACCCCGTGTGAGGTTTTTAACGCTTCCATAATTCATTTTCTTAACGTAATTTGGCAGTAGGTGTTATTTAGACGAGAAAGTTTGGGAATATATTTTAGGGGATAGAGACCGATTCCTCACTTGATCGAAATCGTTTATGTATGTCGGCAGCTTAAAAGACAAAAAACTTATGAGATCCCGGATCGGAGTACGGGGGGCATGAGCGCAAAGTAGCTTGCAGGACACAATAACTAATTTCTTACTTCTTTCCCTTTATTTACACACTTTATCCCGGTATGATTTTTGGAACAGGGGGATACATATAATGAACGAAAAAGATATCGGAGTCGATTATTCGGTTTTACACCAGATAGACAGCCCGGCGAACAGGCTAATAAGAGATTCGATTTGGGGCAAGGAAAACGACATAGGACAGCAGTCGTTTATAACGCCGCGTTATCTGGACGCGCTTATCGAAAGGTGCGGTATTAATGAAAGCACTTATCTGTATGACGTCGGCACTGGAGTGGGCGGTCCTGCAATATATATAGCAAACCAGACAGGCTGCAGTGTTGCGGGCGTCGATGTAGCCGAAGTTGGGATTGAGATGGCAGGCAAGCTTGCAAAGGCCTCGAACCTTAGGAGCAAAACCGAGTTTCATCTGGCGGATGCTATGAACGCGCCTTTTGAAGACGATACGTTTGACGTAGCAATAAGCCTTAACGTCATGAACGTGTTTGAGGACAAGGTCGGTCTCTTTAAAGAGGTCCTGAGAGTGCTTAAGCCCGGGGGGATTTGGGCGTTTCTGAGCGGGACCTTCGATATGCCGGACGATCCGGAGATTAACAGGAAAATGGCACGTGGATATCTGATACCTCAGTACTACGATTCACTGCCCTCTTACCGCCGTATGCTGAAAGAAGCGGGGTTTGAGATTGATGAGATAATAGAGTATGTCTCTGACTTTCGGGTACAGAACAAGAAATGGGGCGACGCCTATAAAAAGCATTATGACGTTATAGTTGAGGAGCAGGGAAAAGAAAACACCGATTATCACATCGAGTATTTCGATACTTACCTGAGCCTAATTGACGAGGGCAAAGCCGCAAATCATCTGTTAATATCGAGAAAGCCTTAAGCCATAAGTCGATTTCTTAACCATTTTCAGTACAACATATAAGACTATCGTATTAATACTTTAGTTTTATGTATTGCCTCTGCTTCAACCTTTTTTAGTGTAGGAAATTAAATCTTGATAAGGTAGTATAGAATCGACTAATATAATATTAGAGGGCAGGAAATGAAAAAAAGTTATGGGTATTCAGACTTAGCCTTATTTACGATAATAATAGCTGGAATAGTCCTCATTTTGTTTTCTTAGCTTTAGAAAGTTTTTTGCTTAACTACATCTTGCCTTTTGCTTCTCTTAACCCTCCTACTTCCTCCATAGGATTTAGGAGGGTTTTTTTATCCATCTTTTAGCCAATCATCCTTTAACATCGAGTAAACGACGTGGTCCACGAAATGCTCATATAGCCATTCCGCCTGGCGAAGAACGCCTTCTTCTTTAAGACCGAGTCTCATGGGAATTGCTCGGCTTTTGGAATTGCCGGGCGCGCACCTGATCTCTACCCGGTTAAGTCCTATATCGTTAAAAGCATAATCTAAGAGAGTGCGGCAGGACCTGGTGATGAGCCCACTGCCCTGATAGGATTCGCCTAACCAATACCCGATATGCGTAGAACGGTTAGGCCAGTCGAAGCGGTGAAGGCCGATGATCCCGGCTATTGTACCTCCGGTGCAGACTGCTAAGTTCAAAGATATGTCGTTACTGTATTGTTTTCTTGAGAGCTTAATGAAATCTATGGTGTTTTGAAGGTACTTGTTGTTGTCGAGCCAAGGAAGCCACTCGCGGAGATACTGCCTGTTCGAATCGATTAATTCGAACAACTCTTCCGCGCGGCTCTCGTCCAGAAAACTAAGCTCCAGAACATCATCTATTTTCAGCTCAAAGTCACCTTTCATAATTATTCCGCATTAAAGCGTTAACCCGCAGTAGTGGGCGCTTGAAAAGGATTGTCTGTACTTATACTTATGCCGGTCTGAGAATATAGCTTTCTATAAACGTGAATTGACGCTATGAGTACTATTGGGAAAGCGACTAGATAGCCTACAAAAATTATCAATACTCCGATTAAGAGAATTAACCCAGTTAGTAGATCGAACAAGAACAGACGCCACCTAATTCCCTTTGTAATCTCAGAGCTCATGTTAAACGCCGGAATCACATCCATGCCTTTATCTACAACGAGGTATAGAACGAACTGGTATTTAACCATGAAGTAAAAACCCGGGACGATAAAGAGTATAAAACCCGCTATCACAATTAGAAAATACAGAACATTAGCAAGCAGGAACTTGAAGAATAGCGGAAGAGAAAGGGACAATATATCTGGTATGAGCCCCCTGTCGCCGTCATATATATTTAAAGCAACCCTAATAAATACAATATTCATAAAAACACTGAATAAAATAGAGCCGATGTTAAAAATTAAGGAAAGGCTCGGAAGCTTCTCTTCGAACAAACTCGCAAAAGTGCTAAAGAAAAAGCTTATTATAAACACTATTAATATGAGTATGATGAAAAACCCGAGATTCTCCGTCATTTTCTTCCACCCAAACCCGATCGCTTCATCTATGGAAAAATTCTTTTCAATCATGTCAATTCTCCTCTTATATTACAGCCACTTATTCGGGCTTGTGTGCTGAAAAAAATATACGGTTATACGGATAAAAAACAGGGGAGCCGGGGTAAGATTCCTTAAGCTTTTCTCCAATAACTCCGAGGAACGGTTCATGCAGCTCCACGGGTAGGCGCTCGAGATAGGGCAAAATCGCGGTACCCGAAAGCCAATCCAGGACTGCGTATGAATCCGGAAGCACATGGGGATATATCTTCTCGAACACGACTATATCTTCTCCCTCTGAATCATATAGAAGCTCTGAGTATTCCCTGATGGTAAGTACCGAGTAGCTCCTGGTCCACCCTTTCAGAGCCGTGGAAAAGGGCTCCTCTCTGCCAGTCTCGAGAATGAAGTCCTGAGTAGGGTGGTTATGGTTTGAGGGTATCTGAATAGCCAGCTGGCCGCCCGGGCGTATGTGGGAAAGAAGCTTGGGAATAAGCTCTCTGTGCTCTTGGACCCACTGGATTGCCGCGTTTGAGAAAATTAAATCCCACTCACCCTCTATATCCATAATGGAACGGAGCTCGAAACTTAGTCCCGGAGCCGATTTATCCTTTGCCTGCTCAAGCATTGCAGGTGAAGAATCGATTCCCAGTATGCGGCTAGCCGGCAGTTTCTCTGAGAGCATTTTTGTGAGCTCTCCCGTGCCGCAGCCGAGATCAAGGCCCTCAATTCCCTCTTTTACACTGATTAAATCAATAAGGTCGTAATACGGCGCAAACCGCTCTTCCTGAAACTTATGATAGAGCTCGGGGTTCCATGACATTGGCTACTCCTATTTTAAACATCGGGTAAAAATACTTAATACATAATGTTATTTCCACTTACGACAGAAAGAAATAATATGTTATCATTCTCTGCCCGTAGAAAGTTATTATAATTTGGGAGAAGACATGTCAAGTCTAGTATATATCGCCATTGGAGGCGCTACAGGAGCGCTGCTCAGATATTCAGTGTCTGGTATAACTTACAAATACTTTGACGGCTTTTTGCCGTGGGGTACGCTGGCAGTAAATATGATAGGGTGCTTTGCCATAGGGTTTCTATGGCAGATATTTGAAGTAATCGGAAGCTCGCCCAATTCAAGGGCGTTCATTTTTATCGGGATTCTGGGGGCTTTCACGACATTTTCGACATTCGGGCTCGAGAGTTTTAACCTCTTGAGAGAAGGACAGGTCGGGTATGCGCTTATAAACATAGTACTCAGTAACGCGCTTGGTTTGGGACTTGTTTTTGCCGGGTTTATATTATCAAGGTATATGATGAGCCTAATAAGATAGGAGATATGTATGAAGACTAGGGAAGAGGGGATGCTGCTTAGAATATTTATCGGGGAGACGGACCGTGCGGGAGGAAAAGCGCTCTATGAGCAGATAGTGCTTAAAGCAAAGGAGCTTCACCTGGCCTCAGTAAGCGTTACCAGGGGTATTATGGGTTATGGAGCTGACAGCGAGATACACACTGCCAAAATACTAAGGCTCTCAGACGACCTGCCTGTTATAGTTGAGATAATAGACACGGAGGAGAACCTGGAAAAGATACTGCCGTACCTTGAAGAGTGGATCGAGGACGGGTTTGCAACCCTTGAAAAAGTAAAGGTTATTCAATACGGTGAGAGATAATCCTGCAAAAGATAATCTTGAAGGGGCCATCCAACTAATTTAAACTATTCGGGATAGCAATATTAAGTTGAGGGAAATGAATGAAGATAGCTGTCGGTAGTGATGAGCGCACGCACCTGACTGATTTTGTAATCGATGAGCTTGAGAAAAGAGGTGTAGAGATAGAGCTGCATGGACCTCTTAACGGCGAGGATATAGAGTGGACGGACGTAGCCGAAAGGGTGTCCGAAAGGGTAAAGGACGGGGAGTGCGAGCAGGGGATATTGTTTTGCTGGACTGGAACGGGGGTTAGCATCGCTGCTAACAAGGTGCCGGGAGTGAGAGCGGCTCTTTGCGTTGACGCGAAAACAGCCGAGGGCGCAAGGAAATGGAACGATGCAAACGTGCTCGCAATGAGCCTCCGAATGACCTCGCCAACGCTTGCGGCTGAGATAATTGAGTCTTGGTTTAGCGCCGAGCCCGAAGATGAGGAGCTTGAGAACATCGAAAAAATAGGAAAAATTGAGAAAAAATACAACAGGCAGTAACGAAAGAATAATTGGAGTCGGATATGAAAAGCGAAGGTTACAACGTCGCAATAGTAGGCGCCACAGGGGCGGTCGGGCAGGAAATGATGGACATACTCAAGGAAAGGAATTTCCCTGTAAAAGAGCTAAGACCCCTTGCGTCTGAAAGATCGGCAGGAAAGGAAATTAAGTTCGGCGGTGAGAGCATCGAAGTACAGAAGTTAGGTGAAAACTCATTTGAGGACATAGACATTGCTCTATTTTCGGCAGGCAGCGGGAGAAGTAGAGAATTTGCACCCATAGCTGTCGAAGCGGGAGCTGTGGTTATAGACAACAGCTCGGCTTACAGGATGGACGAGGACGTGCCACTGGTAGTTCCGGAAATCAATCCTGAAGCGCTTGAGGGGTATAAGAAAAAGGGTATAGTAGCCAACCCTAACTGTACGACTGCCGTTACAATAATGGCGCTAAAACCACTTCACGATATAGGGAAAATTAAAAGAGTGGTGGCAGCAAGCTATCAGGCAGTTTCGGGCGCCGGGGCTCAGGCGATTGAGGAGCTTCGCTCGCAGACCCTTGCCTGGGCGAATAATGAGAGCATCGAGGTAAACACCTTTCCACACCAGATAGCGTTTAACCTGCTGCCGCAAATAGACAGTTTTATGGAAAACGGTTATACGAAAGAGGAGATGAAGCTCCATAACGAAACCCGTAAGATACTTTCAGACGATACGATTGCACTTACGGCAACAACAGTGAGAGTACCTGTATTCAGGGCGCACTCCGTTGCTGTGAACATTGAAACTGAGAAGAAGATCTCGATTACCGAGGCAAAAGAAGCGTTCGACAGCTTCCCGGGAGTAAGGGTTGTGGATGAGCCTCAGAACTTGAAGTATCCTATGCCCATTGACGCTTCGGGAAAGGACGACTGTATGGTCGGGAGGATCAGAGAGGACTTTACAGTCCCTTCAGGACTGAGCTTTTGGGTTGTAGGCGATCAGCTTAGAAAAGGGGCTGCGCTTAATGCGGTGCAAATAGCCGAGCTATTGGCTGAGGAGTATATTTGATGGCATTAGGAAGTGTGATAAAAACTCTTGTAAATAACCTTGTTACTCGTAATTACACCGAGATTCCTGAGAGGGTTCAAGCGGGACTCGAGAAATACTTAAATGACAACGAGGAGATATTGCTAACGCTCCTTAGTTATCGTGCTATCTACAAAGCACCCAAATGGGTTGATAGTAATACGTTTTTTAATTCCTGGTTTGCACTGACCAATAACAGGATAATAATTGCGCGGAACTCATCCCACTTTAAAAGATTCCGAGATATTCCACTTAACGAGATAACGCAGATTTTTTATGAACTGGATGAGCATGAAGGGAAAATATCTATTACTTGTCCGGGGAAAGAGGATGTAATCGAATTTTCCAAGGCTACGTCCCCTTATTTTAATAGTCTGGAAAAGCAGCTCAAGCATGCTCATGAGAAAGCAAAGGAATTAAAAAGGTCCGATACGGACGTGCAATCTATTTTATGCACAAAGTGCGGAAGCAAGATAGATAGCGAAAGTAAATTTTGTCCTGAATGCGGAGCCCGCTTAGGTGGTTTTTAAGAATTACATATTCAAGTTAGGAAATTCTAAGGAGATTGACTCATGATTCACGGCTCTCTTGTCGCAATCGTAACACCGTTTCAGAACGGGGTAATAGACGAAGAAGCGCTAATAAATTTGATAGAATTTCAGATAGAGAACGGCACACACGGTATAGTCCCGTGCGGTACCACAGGGGAGTCCCCTACCCTTTCACATGAAGAGCACGAGCATGTAATCGAGCTTACGGTAAAAACTGTGAATAAGAGGGTGCCCGTGATTGCCGGTACAGGATCAAACAGCACTAAAGAAGCTATAAGGCTGACCAGGTTTGCAGAGCAGGCAGGCGCCGACGCCGCTCTACTGGTGATACCTTATTACAATAAGCCGACTCAGGAAGGGCTTTATCTTCACTTTAAACACATAGCCGCTCAAGCGGATATACCGATTATCCTCTACAATATTCCCGGAAGAGCCGGAGTTAACATGGAGCCTGAAACAATAGCCAGGCTAGCAGGGGAATGTAAGAATATTATAGGGGTAAAGGAAGCCTCAAGCTCAATTCCACAGGCAAGTAAGATACTGCACCTGTGCGGCATGGATTTTCTGGTGCTCTCAGGAGAAGACGCGCTTAACTTTCCGTTATTGGCAATAGGCGCAAGAGGATTTATCACAGTTACGGCTAACGTAGCGCCCGCAGACGTGGCTGCGCTATACGATACCTTTGCCGCAGGTGAGTTCGAGAAGGCAAAGGAACTTCACTATAAGCTCCTACCCCTGAATGAGGCGCTATTTATCGAGACTAATCCCATACCTGTGAAAGCCGCGCTCAGCATGATGGATAAAATAAAGTACGAGTACCGCTATCCGATGTGCGAGATGTCACCCGGACATTTTGATGAGCTGAAAGAAGCTCTTTCAAGTTATGGTCTTATAGGCTGACCGGTTTCGCTTAAAAACAATAAATACAAACTCTCTCTTCTTTTCCTGGATCAAAAGAAGCAAAAATCACCGACTGGACACACACATAGTGTGAATCTACGATCGTGCCTTAAAGTCTGCATATTTCCATAACTATTCGATGTTAAGTAGAAATCGTATGTCTGTACGCACAGCGTATACGCTAAAAATGAATTCTGTAAGCTAAACCTCCACAATTCCTCCCACACCCCGTGTGAGGTTTTTAACGCTTCCATAATTCATTTTCTTTACGCTATTTATGTATGTCGGAAATGAATCATCCTTCGACAAGCTCAGGATGTCTATGTTTAGCAGCAGGCGATTGCCACCCGTCCTTGCTAAGACTTTGCCGGGATTACAACAAACTACAAATCCTCCTGTTTTGATTTCGGCGATTTAGTCGGATATTTTAGTTAACATACGAGTGAGTGAAGAGACAACCCTTTTCAAAAGGAGGGTAAAAAAAGGATGGAGAGTCTTAAACTTTGAGTCCGCCTGACCTAATTATTGAAAATTCAATTTGGGCAAAGGGGAAGATGCCTGCGGGTGTAGACGAGGCGGGGAGAGGGCCGCTTGCGGGACCCGTTGTAGCCGCTTGTGTAATACTTCCAAAGGACTGTGAAATCAGAGGTCTGAACGACTCGAAAAAGCTCTCTCATTTACAAAGAAGGAAGATTCTCAAAGAAATTAGAAGAAAGGCCGTAGCATTAGCTGTCGGTATAGTTGAGCCGGGGGAAATCGACAACATAAACATACTGAGGGCCGCTCTACTTGCTATGGAATTATCTGTTACAAATCTATGTGACAGACCCGACTACCTCCTTATAGACGGCAATCAGAGAACAAGCCTTCTAATACCTCAGCAAACGGTAGTCAAGGGAGACTCGAAGTGCGGATCAATCGCGGCGGCGTCAGTGCTGGCTAAGGTGATAAGGGACTATATAATGGAGAAATACCACGCCATGTACCCAGCTTATAACTTCCTTAAACACAAAGGCTATCCGACTAAAGAGCACCTGGAAGCGATAAGAGAGCACGGCCCCTGCCCGATACACCGAAGGAGCTTTCGGGGGGTTTTGTGAGGATGGAATGTAATAATCGAGGGAATCCTGAATAAGCAAACGTTAATCTAAATTTATGTGAGTGATAATAAGTGGACAAATAACAGCGAAGATATCCCTGAAGAAGAGCTTATAACCCGTCTCTGCAGTGGTGAGGAAAGCTCATACATATTCTTAATGCGAAAATACGGGAGACGGTTGTATGCGATTGCAAGAAGATATACAAACAGTGATGAAGACGCTAAAGATTGCGTTCAGCAAACTTACATACAGGTATTTAACAACATCCATAAATTTGAGAAACGGTCCAGTTTGTGGAGCTGGATGAGAAGAATACTCATTAACATTTCTCTAAAAACATTACAATCTAAACATAGAGGTCAAGAACTTTCAATCTCGGACTTACTACCTGAATATGATTCAAATAATTGCAGGACTGAAACCAATTGGCAGTTTACAGAATCTATAGATGTTATAATATCAAAAAAGGAATCCACAGAAATAGTACAAAAAGCAATCTATAGCCTCCCTCAAGATTATAGATTGGTACTACTGCTCAGGGATATCGAAGGTTATAGCACAGAAGAAGTTGCAACTATGCTCGAAATATCAGTAAGCGCTTCTAAAACCAGGCTGCATAGAGCAAGGGCAGCGTTTAAAAAGTTGCTAGAGCCTTTAATGGGTGTTTGAAGAAGAAACGGTATAAAATGGGAAGATCTATTCGTTCACTATTATTTAAATTACCATACATGCTTAATTGTAAGGAGTTTGAACAGTTTATAGACGACTACATTGACGGCAGTCTGCCTGAAAATGTGAGCAGAAAGGTCTACTTACACCTTCTTGCGTGCGGGGATTGCAGATCATATATAACCGCATACCAAAGTTCAATTGAAATGGGTAAAGCAATATGTGACAAATTAGATTCTGAAGTCCCTGAGGATGTCCCCGAAGAATTGATAACACTTGTTTTAGAGAATATTAAGCAAAAAGGCTCTAAAGAAGATTAGTATATCCTCTTTCACATCCAACTATTCTAATCCTGTTCTTTTCCCTAAGAATAAGTTTCAATTGAAACTTATTTCATGCCCCAGAGTATCCCTATATAAGTATCTGAAAATCTTTTTCTTACTTCTCTGTAACCTTTCCGTTTATAGCCCTATCTATACTGTTGACTAAATAAAACAGGAGGTAGAAGAAAATGGTAAATATTTCGGGAAAGTTAGTTTTGGTATTAGTGGGATTAGCTCTTCTGCTCCCACTATCGAATTCTGCTTTAGCAGAGTCGGTTACAAGTTACCCATCTGGTTTTTATAACTTCTATTCTGATTGGATGAGTCCGAGAGTGGCACCGATGGAATCGAAGACCCTTTATGTTTCAGAATTTGCTAAACGGGATCTTCAACCGCGTGAGGTACAAGCCCTAGCTAAGGCACCAGTGCCAGTTACACAATCCCCAAGGGGCTTTTATGACTTCTACGTAGACTGGATGAGCCCAAGGGTAGAGCCTATGGAATCAAAGACTCTATACATTTCAGAACATGCAAAGCGGAACCTAGAGCCGTCACAGGAGCAAGCACAAGCGACTGCGTCAATACCGGTCACACATTACCCTACGGGTTCTTATAACTTCTATTCTGATTGGATGAGCCCAAGGGTAGAGCCTATGGAGAAAAGAACTTTACCAATTCTATAGTGATAAGAATCTACTAAATAGAATTCCGTCGTACACATGAGAGTTGGACATAGATAACTATTCTCCTCACAGTACAGTGAGAGGCCCGCTAAAATTAATATTAGAGGGCCTCTCCATTTTTGCCGTATATTAGAAGCTACTGTTATATAAAGAGCGTCGAATCTAACTTGCGAGCTATAGGAGCTTAGTCAGAGTCAGGCTGCTTAACCAATCTTAGGTAAGGCTTAAGAGTTGTCCAGCCATCCGGGAACATCTCTTGCGCTTCTTCATTGGATACCGAAGGCACTATGATTACTTCATCGCCGCTCTGCCAGTTAACAGGTGTGGCTAGTTTATGCTTGGCCGTCAGTTGCATGGAATCGAGTACGCGCAGTATCTCATCAAAGTTACGCCCCGTAGTCATTGGGTATGTGAGCATAAGCTTGATTTTCTTGTCAGGGCCAATGATAAAAACCGTACGCACTGTCGCATTGGTAGCAGCGGTACGCCCCTCGGACGTGCCTTCTTCCTCCGCAGCCAGCATGTTATAGAGTTTTGCCACCTCTAGATCAGTGTCGCCGATCATTGGGTAGTTTACGGCATAGCCTTGAGTCTCTTCAATATCTTTTGCCCATTCACTGTGGTTTTGGACCGGATCTACGCTCAGACCTATGACTTTACAGTTACGCTTGGCAAATTCAGGCGTTAATTTCGCCATGTACCCAAGCTCGGTGGTACATACAGGTGTGAAATCTTTAGGGTGTGAAAATAAGATTGCCCACCCATCACCGATCCATTCATGAAAATTGATAGTGCCTTCGGTTGTATTTGCCGTAAAATTCGGCGCCTCATCATTTATTCTTAATGACATGATTATATTCCCCCATAGAATTTAATTAGTGGTTTATAACTATGTTAAAACATAGCTCCCTGAAAATTCATATGCTTCTTTCTATTTCAAAAGTATAGAATCAGTATATTAAAACCTCTGACTAAATTATTCAACTGAGTTTATTATATAATCCTAATATATCTTTAGTTTCAGAGTCAACCCCAAGCTCCCTGGTCTAGAGGCTGTTGTGAAAAAACATAATAGCTATATATTTCGAATTAGCAGGATCAATGCCCTTAACGTTTGATCCGTAAATTAATTACATCACAGAATTAATTAGGTCCATCAACTAAGAGGAGAATGTTTTTATGAACACCGGTAGAAACTTCATATATTTAATCGCGCTCTTATTGTCGGTAGTGTCTATGAGTACAGATTATTCAACTGCGGATGTCCTGTGCAGAAATAATAAAAGAGATATTCTAAAACTAAGACCCGATCAGTGCGTGAAGAATGAAACACAGGTCGACCTTAGTGATATCGAAACAGACCCTGCGCTCAACCCCACACGCTGGAGCTGGCTCGGTGAAGGTGGTGGTACATACTGGTATGTACCGACATCGGGCCTCCCCGCAGTACAATGGGATTCGTCCGATCCTAAAGACTACTCACCGGTAATGGATCAGACGGTATGGCATATTGAGCGTTATGAGAACGGATATTTCTTCGGCCCCATAGTCGCTCAAATAGGTGTGCAGCCTCCGATCTGCCAGTATATGATAGGCTCTGTGACTCCGAACGGCAGAGTATATATAGCCTTTAACCCGCTCAGTACTATTCCTATTGGCAGTTCTACTCTCACAATCGGTTTAGGTCAGATGGTTCTAAAGAGCGGAGAGTGGACATTTAATATGCAGATGGCTTCAGGCACCTCATCGAACCAGGTCGCGCATTGGGCATTTATGCTCAAGTGCAGCCCCACTGAGGAATGCTGGGATAATCTGCCGGGAGTGCAGAAGAGCCTTACCGAGTTTCTCTCAAACTGTGAAACCGATAACTAGCGCTTTATTATGGTGTTATTTTAGAAGAGTATCCTGCTTCTGGTCAGCCCTGCTCTAACGAGTGAAATTATTCCACTACGGTTACGGACTCGATGACAATGACCTCTTCGGGGACGTCTCCGGGACCGACCTTGACTGCGGCAATCTCGTCAACTACGTCCATGCCATCGACTACTCTTCCGAACACCGCATAACCGAAGTCTCTGACGCCGTGGTTCAGGAAGTCGTTGTCCACGTGATTAATGAAGAACTGGGCGGTCGCGCTGTCTACATCACCCGTCCGGGCCATAGCAAGCGTGCCTCTGTCGTTAGTTAGGCCATTTCTGGCTTCGTTCTTAATGGGCTCTTTGACGGGTTTTTGCTGCATATCGGTCGAAATACCGCCGCCCTGTACCATGAAGTTATTTATAACGCGGTGGAATATTGTGTTGTCATAAAATCCGTCGTTAACGTACCCGAGAAAGTTCTCAACAGTTATAGGGGCATTTTCCTGATCAAGCTCTATCTTTATATCACCTTTCGAAGTCTTCATTAATACCATGGGGTTTCCTCCTTCAGCTATAGTCTCCGCTCCATCTGCGGATTCAGGTCCAGGGGTCGGTTCAGATTGCTCTTTTTCATCGGCAGTTTCAGTCTTTTCTTCCTGTTTCTGCTCTTGTGCAACTTCAGTTTGATCGCTTTGAGTACTTACATCCTCATTCTGTTTACAGGCAAATGAGAGTACTATCATCGGAATTACCAACATAAATAAAAGATTTTTATATAAGATCGTTTTCAGAATACCGGAATTCATTATGAGGAATCCTCCGTTTATTTCTATAGAGCTTGTTAACTTATAGGAAATACGTGCAAGTGTCAATCCAATACCAGAATAAAATTTGATTAGATTTATGCGGTCTGTTAAAGTGAATCAGACAACTACTAAATACACAAAAGGACAATGGATATGAGCAGAATTGATTTCGGCGTAATGCTGAGGCAGCAGAAGATAGAATACTCACAAATAAGGGAAACAGCGCAGCTCTGCGACGAGCTAGGGTACCACTCTGTGTGGCTGTACGACCACATACTGGGAATGGGCGCAATCGAAATGGATATATACGAGGCGTGGACACTGATGAGTGCACTTGCAGAGGCTACTGAGAAGATAAAAGTGGGAACTATGGTGCTCTGTAACTCATTCAGGTCCCCTGCCCTGCTGGCTAAAATGGCTGCGACTCTTGACGTTATAAGTGGGGGGAGACTGGAGTTTGCGCTCGGCGCTGGATGG
>Ga0209633_10001426_pt1 | contig 24608 bp, 25 predicted proteins | sample Cruoilmetagenom1_FD_187290 | JGI IMG/M metagenome (GOLD analysis project Ga0209633, IMG submission 187290) | Oil polluted marine microbial communities from Coal Oil Point, Santa Barbara, California, USA - Sample 1 (SPAdes) (version 2) | ecosystem: Environmental > Aquatic > Marine > Oil seeps ...
TGGTTTCAACCGGACCTAGATCGTTGATGGCAATCACTTCGATATCGGTGCGACCCGATTCAACAATTGCGCGCAGGATGTTGCGGCCGATGCGGCCAAAGCCGTTGATGGCTACTTTTACAGTCATGATTTTCTTCCTCAAAGCAGGTTCTTAACGGCGGACACAACGGATTTTGCCGTGATGCCGAAATGTTCGTACAACTCGTCCGCAGGGGCTGATGCGCCAAAGCCGGTCATGCCGACAAAGGCCGAATTGTCGCCCAGAAGTTTGCCCCAGCCTTGCTCAATCGCGGCCTCAACGCCGACTCGTGGCGCGGTGCCCAAAACCGATGCGCGATAGGCGGCGTCTTGCTCTGCAAACAGCTCAAAACACGGGGCGGATACGACGGCGGCCTTGATGCCATCCTCGGCCAATGCGTCGGCGGCGTTCATGGCGATTTCCACCTCAGAGCCCGTGGCGATCAGCGTCACGTCACGCCCCCCCGCAGGGTCGCGCAGCACATATGCGCCACGCGCGACCATGTTGGTGTCTGTGTGGCTGGTGCGCAGGCAAGGCAGGCCTTGGCGGGACAGGCAATGGATCGACGGGGTGGCTGTCGAGGTGGCGGCGATTTGCCAAGCCTCGGCGGTCTCCACCACGTCGGCAGGGCGAAACACCCATGTGTTCGGCATGGCGCGCAAGCTGGCGATGGTTTCTACCGGTTGGTGGGTTGGGCCGTCTTCCCCCAAGCCAATGCTGTCATGCGTCATCACATAGGACACCGGCAGGCCCATCAGGGCTGACAGGCGGATCGCGCCACGGCAGTAGTCTGCAAAGGCCAAAAAGGTGCCGCCATAGGCAAGGAACCCACCGTGCAGCGCGATGCCGTTCATGGCGGCGGCCATGCCGTGTTCGCGCACGCCGTAGTAGATGTAGCTGCCGGCGTAATTGTCTTTGCTGACGGTCTCCATCGCGGATGTTTTGGTCAGATTTGAGCCTGTCAAATCAGCCGATCCCCCCGCCGTGTTGGGCAAGGTCGCGTTGATGATTTCCAGCGCCATTTGACTGGCTTTGCGTGTCGCGACCTTTGGGGCGTCTTTGGACAGGCGGTGCTTATAGGCGGTGATGGCGGCGTCCAGTCCGGTTGTGTCTGGAGCGGCCAACGAGGCCTTAAATGCATCGGCTTTGGGCGCTGCGGCTAAACGGAAATCCCATGCCAAACGCGCGGTTTTGCCGCGTGTCGCGATGGCGTGCCAATCGTCATAGACCTCGGCAGGGATTTCAAACGGGGCGTGCGGCCACCCCAAAGCCTTGCGTGTCAGGGCGATTTCGTCGTCGCCCAAAGGGGCGCCGTGGGTGGCGGAGGTGCCTTGTTTGTTCGGTGCGCCGTAACCGATGATGGTTTTGCATGCGATCATTGAGGGGCGCGGATCAGCCTTTGCGACCTCAATCGCGGTGGCCACGGCGTCCTTGTCGTGACCATCGACGGATTGGACGTGCCAGCCCGCCGCTTCAAAGCGCATTTGTTGGTTCATGGAGGAGGAGAGCGACACGGCCCCGTCAATGGTGATGGCGTTGTCGTCCCACATCACAACCAAACGGCCCAAACCCGTATTCCCTGCCAAATCAATGGCTTCGTGGCTGATGCCTTCCATCAGGCAGCCATCCCCAGCGATCACATAGGTATAGTGATCAACCAGGTCATTGCCAAACCGCGCGTTGTGCATGCGTTCGGCCAACGCCATACCGACAGCGGTTGAAATACCCTGACCCAGCGGGCCTGTGGTGGTTTCAATGCCCATCGCGTGGCCATATTCAGGGTGGCCAGCAGTGCGGAATCCCATCTGGCGGAAGTTTCTGATCTGGTTGATGTCCATGTCGCTGTAGCCCAGCAAATGGTTGATTGCGTAGACCAGCATCGAGCCGTGCCCCGCCGACATCACGAACCGGTCGCGGTCGGCCCATTTATCGGCCGTCGGGTCAATGGTCATGAAGCGGTTGAACAGGACAGTCGCCACATCAGCCATGCCCATCGGCGCACCAGGGTGGCCTGAATTGGCGGCTTGAACCGCGTCCATGCTTAAGGCGCGAATGGCGTTGGCCATGTTGTTTTCATTGGTCATAATCTTGGCCCTCGTTTATGCGCGTTTTGATTCAGAGATCATGCGTTCCACCATCGGTGTGAAAATCAGCTGCATCGCCAACTCCATCTTGCCACCTGGCACCACGATTGAATTGGCGCGGCTCATGAAACTGTCGTGGATCATGGATTGCAGGTAGGGAAAATCAATGCCGCGCGGGTTTTTGAACCGGATCACCACGAGGCTTTCATCCGCCGTGGGGATCCAGCGCGAGATCATCGGGTTCGAGGTGTCGACGATCGGCACCCGCTGAAAATTGATGTCCGTTTCGGTAAATTGCGGCATGATGCAATGCACATAGGCGTGCATGCGGCGCAGGATGGTGTCGGTCACGGCTTCGGTGGTGTAGCCGCGCTGGTTTTTGTCGCGGTGGATTTTCTGAATCCATTCAAGGTTCACCACTGGCACCACGCCGATTTTCATATCGGCATATTTGGGCAGATCAATGCTGTCGTTTTTAACGGCCCCATGCAGACCCTCGTAGAACAGCAAATCGGTGCCTGTTTCGATGTCCTGCCATTCGGTAAAGGTGCCCGAGGCCGCGCCCAAGGCAGCACCCTCGATGTCGTTGTGAACGTAATAGCGTTTCTTGCCAGTGCCGGTTTCACCGTAGGATTTGAACACGGCTTCCAGTTCACTCAACGCGTTGGCCTCATAGCTGAAATGGCTAAAGGTGTGGTCGCCTTTGGCATAGTGTTTTTCCAGTTCGGCCTTCATCGCCGCGCGGTCGAACTTGTGAAACGCGTCACCCTCGATGGTGGCGGCGGTGACGCCTTCGCGGCGAAAAATTTGCTCGAACGTGTCTTTGACGGTCGATGTGCCAGCCCCGGAGGAGCCAGTGACGGAAATGATGGGGTGCTTTTTGCTCATGTCATATTTTCCTTAATCGCGAAACAGGCCTCGGGCGCCAAACAGGGCCGAGACTTCTTTTTCAGGCAGGTCATGGTAGGCGGTCAGGCGGTCGACTTTTTTGGGGGTGCCGAACACAAAGGGGGTGCGGGCGTGCAATTCTTTGGCGGTTTGGTCCAATATCCGGTCGTGTTCATTGGTGGCGTGGCCCTCGGCCTGTTCCACCAAAAACGCCATCGGGGCGCATTCATAGACCATGCGCAAACGACCGGCCCCATATCCTTCGCGGGCATCTGCCGGATACAGGAATATGCCGCCACGGGTCAGAATGCGGTGGGTTTCGGCCACCAATGACGCCACCCAACGCATGTTGAAATTACGCCCGTGCACCCCGTCGGCCCCTGCAATGCAATCATCAATGTAGGCGCGCACAGGTTTGGTCCAGTGCCGGTAGTTTGAGGCGTTGATGGCGTATTCGGTCGAGGCCTTTGGCACGGTCACGGCTGCATTGGCCAGCTCATAACGGGCTGTGTCGGGGGAGAGGATGTAGAATTGTGTGCCTTTACCAAAGGTAATCATCAGGCCGGTTTGTGGCCCAAAGATGATGTAGCCCGCTGCGATTTGCTCGTGGGCGGGGCGCAAGAAGCTGTCATCGCCATTGTCCTTGGCTTTGAAAATCGAAAAGATCGTGCCGATAGAGACGTTCACGTCGATGTTGGAGGAGCCGTCAAGCGGGTCAATCGCCAGTGCGTATTTGCCGTTTGGGTCCAACTCGACCACGGTGTCTTGTTCTTCGGAGGCATACCAGCGCACGTCCAGTGATTTCAGTGCGGCGGCAAAGGCCTCGTCTGCCATCACATCCAAGGTTTTTTGTTGGTCGCCATCCGAATTTTCGCCAACGGCCCCGCCTAAAGTCTGCCCTAAAGAGCCGCGAGCGATGGTTTTGGCAAGGTCGGCCCCAACGGTGCAAAGGCCGTTGATCAGGGGATATAAATCGGCTGGGATATGGCTGTCCCCAATGATAGTTTTGTCCGATTGCATGGTAATCCCCCGATTATGACCTGCGATGAGTATGACCTGCGATTCTGGCCCGTTTTGGCTTTTTCAATTGTATTCCATAAGTTGAATGATTATAGAATTTAATAAGATGGAAGTCAGATTAAGGAAAATTTAATTCAGAAGCTGGATGCGATAACTTTCAAGCAGTTACGGGCGATCCGAGCCGTGGCCGAACATGGAACTTTGTCGGCAGCCGCCGAAGCGGTCGGGCTGACGCCGCCGGCAATCCACACCCAGCTGCGAATTTTGGAAGAGAATATGCAATGCCGATTGGTCGATCGAGGCGGCGGCCAGGGCGCGCGGTTGACCGCCGAAGGACAGGCGGTTTTGGCGGCGCAACACTCCATTCAAAATGCCCTGGCGGGTTGCTTGCAACAGGTGCGCGCCCTGCGCAGTGGCCAAAGCGGCGTTGTGGTGCTGGGGGTGGTGTCGACCGGAAAATATTTTGCCCCCGGATTGGTTGCGATGTTGCAAAAGCACTATCCAGATATCGACGTGGTGCTGCGGGTCGGCAATCGTGACGCGATTGTGCGGTCTTTGCAGCGGCAATCCATTGATCTGGCCATCATGGGGCGCCCACCGCGCAGCCCCGCTGTTATGGTTGAGCCGATTGGCAGTCATCCGCATGTGATGATCGCCTCTCCGGAGCATCATTTGGCTGGCAAAAAGAACATCAGCCCCGAAGATTTGTTGGCCGAGGTTTTTATTGCCCGTGAAGACGGGTCCGGCACCCGCATTCTGATGATACGGTATCTGGACCGGATCGGGGATGGGGCCACCTACCGGTTCATTGAAATGGGCACCAACGAGACCATCAAACAAGCGGTGATTGCGGGGTTGGGCATCGCGATGATCTCGCAACATACCGTCACTGAGGAGTTGAAATCAGGCCGCTTGGTTACGATCGAGCCCGAGGGGCTGCCGATAGAGCGCAAATGGTATCTACTGCAGCGTGAAGATCTGACAGAAACCCCCGCAATTGCCACGGTGCATCAGTTTATTTCTGAACTGCGGGGATCGTTTTTGCCGACACTGTAGGGCAAACGCTCATCAAGCCTTACGGCATTCTTCGCTGCGATATCACACTGTTCTGGCGACCACTTGGACCTCAACAATCGCAGCTTGCCGCCGCAGATCTACGACCTCGGCAGCGGTCCATGCCGGATAGGGAGCCTGCACATAGTCGGCGCGAATTGTGCTGAACAGATCAAAGTGGTCAAGAATACCAACATGGTAATGGGTCATTTCGACAAGAGCAGCAAAAGTCAGGTCTGCATGATCTAGAACCAGATTGTTTTTTCAAAAACGTTTTGGATCTGTGCAGCGGGATCATCGGGCATTTTCCCATCTAAATCTGTCCCCGTAACGCCTGTCAGAAAGACGTGATCGCCCGAAATGATGGCTGGAGACAGTTTTAGCTGCTCGGCTGCTGCCTTGTAATTTGGTGGCACAATCGGTCGTAAGGTCATGGCGGGGTCCTTTGTATTGTCCAGGGTGTTATTGCAGATACTTCTGGATGTAAAAAACCAATGATTGTGCGCCGCAATGTTGGGCGACTGCAGTGCAGATGCGAGGCGAGCACCAGTTCTCGGCTCTCGGTGGCATCGCCAAGCGCAAGACAGCGCAGAGTTTTTGCCATATCATCTGCAAACAGGCGTTGGGGCACGATTGAGACGCCAAACCCTTGCGCAACAAGGTTTTCAACCGCATCAATGGAATTCAGTTCAATAGCAGGATTGAACGAAAGGCCGCGCGCGTTCAGGCTGGTGAAAATTTGCTGCCCCAACCAGGTGCGCGGGTTAAACGCTATATAGGGTTGATCCCGTAGCAATTCATCTATCGCCAAATGTTTGGGGGTGCTTGGGGCGGCGATTAGGAACAAAGGCTCGTTCGCAGTGAGGTCCAAGGTGATGTCGGCATGGGACTGGTTCGGGGCTGTGAAAAATGCGAAATCCCCCCCCCCGTTGCAACCGCTTTGGCCAGTTCTTCGGGAAATCCAGACCGTGTGGTGACTTGCAGGTTGGCAAAACGGGTTTGGAGCTGTGTTCGGATCACTGGCAGAATTGTTTGCAATGTGGTTGGTGCAAAACCAAACGAAGCGGTTCCATCCAGCCTGTTATGGGCCGACAACCCTTTCAGATCGTCGATCTTGGCGATGATGACGCGCGCACGCACTACATAATCGCGGCCAAGCGGAGTCAGTTCTGGTCGGGCGGTGCTGCGATCAAACAGCTGTGCGCCGATTTGATCCTCTAGCTGGCGCATCTGGATGCAAACTGCTGAATGGCTAAGGTGAATGGCCGCTGCTGCGGTGGTCGGCGATGGCAATGAGGGATGAGAGGTGATCAAGGCGCATATTTCGTTGTGGAATTAATTATGTTAAATGTAAAATAGTTTCATTTTCTTTACAACAACAACCCCATAGAGTCGGCCAAAGGCGAGTCAGCCAAGCTTAGGGAATTTACACATGTCACCACAAAACACTGGTCCATTGAAGGGCCTTCGCATTCTGGATATGTCGCGTATTTTGGCGGGACCATATGCGACGCAATTGTTGGGCGATATGGGTGCGGATGTGATCAAGGTTGAGCGACCCGGTATGGGGGATGACACCCGTGGCTGGGGGCCGCCCTATGTCACCGCGGCCGCTGGTGAGGCCAGCAATGAAAGCGCTTATTACATGAGCGCAAACCGCAACAAGCGCAGTATAGCTGTGGATATGGCGGATCCGGAAGGCGCCGAGACTCTGCGCTGTTTGGCTGAAAAGGCCGATGTGGTGATCCAGAATTTCAAGCCAAAGGGGTTAACTAAATACGGGCTGGACTACGACGCGATTTCGGCGCGCAATCCTGCGACGGTTTACTGTTCTATTAGCGGTTTTGGCCAAACAGGACCAAATTCGCATCGGGCGGGTTATGATCTGTTAGCCCAAGCGGCGGGCGGCATCATGAGCCTGACAGGCGACCCTGATGGGGCGCCAACCAAAGTGGGTGTCGGCATTGCGGATATCATGTGCGGCATGTACGCCAGCAATGCCATTTTGGCAGCCCTGCGGCATCGCGATGCTACCGGCGAGGGGCAGCATATCGATATTGCGCTGGCTGATACTCAGGTGGCGTGGTTGGCCAATGAGGGGGTGAACTATCTGTTGTCGGGCGACGCACCGCAGCGGCGCGGCAATCAGCATCCCAATATCGTCCCCTATCAGGTGTTTGAGTGTGCCGACGGTCATGCAGTGGTCGCCGTGGGCAATGACGCCCAATTCACACGGTTTGCGGCATTGATTGGCCTGCCGGAACTGGCCGAGGATGCGCGGTTTGCGACCAACACGGCGCGGCTGGAACACCGGGTCGCGCTGATCGCAACCCTTGAGGCGCGTATCCGCCAAATCAAGAAAACCACGTTGGTGGCGGATATGGAGGTTGCTGGCGTGCCGGGGGGCGAGATCAACACAGTGCCCGAGGTGTTTGTCTCGGAGCAGGTTTTGGCGCGTGATATGAAGATTACGATGCCGCACCCGCAGGCCGGTTCTGGCCACGTCGATCTGATCGGCAATCCGGTGAAATTCAGCGCCACACCTGTCAGCTATCGCCACCATCCGCCTTTGTGCGGTGAGCATACGGACGACATTTTGGCCGAGTGGCTGGGGGAAGAATGATGTTTGAACTGACTTCAGAACAGGTACAGATAAAGGCGCAGCGCGAGAATTGGCCCAAGGGGTTTTTAAGGCCCGGGCAGCCGAGGTCGACCGCAGTGAGAAATACCCATGGGACAATGTCGCGGCGCTGACCGAGGCTGGCTTCATGGGGATGCGCTTTTGCGAACTGCGACGACTGGGGTCCGCATCAAATTTTTGAGACCCTCAATACTTGCTTGCCAGAGGAAGCTGTGGTGATCGCGGATAGCGGCGCACACCGGATTTTGCTCAGCCAGATGTAGCAGTGCAAGCGCCCCAATTCCCTGCTGCAGTTGGCTGCGTTTTGCACAATGGGCGTCGCCGTGCCGCTGGCGATTGGTTATAAACGGGCCGCCCCTGACACGCCGGTTGTGGCGGTGGTGGGGGATGCGGGCTTTGACATGACGGCGGGCGATCTGGCGACCCTGCGCGATATGCAGGTGCCCGTGGTGATCGTGGTGCCGGTGGACAATGCATTGGCATTGATCGAGAAAAAGCCAACCGCGATGCAGTTGGCAAACCACGGGGTGCAGTTTGTCGGCACCGACATTGTCGCAGTGGCGCAGGCTTATGGCGGTATCGGCGAAGTGGTTGAAAGTGCGCAAGGTTTGCAAGCGGCGTTCAAAGGCCGGTTTGGCGCGCGACATTTTCACGGTTTTGGCCTGTCCGATTGACAAGGCGGATTACAACGCCGCGTTTTAGGACGCCGTAACGCCGCATTGGACGTGGTTTTTGCGGGCTCAGCCCGATGCCTCTATTCGCTGGGTTGGCCTGTATCCGGTTCAGTGTGCATCGGTACGGGGAAGATCACATCATAGGCCCAGCTGTAAACAAAGGTATAGACCATAAAGAACAGCGAGAATGAAACGTCCATCAGGAAGGCCTGAAGCAAAGAAATTTCTAGAAACCAAGCAATGAAGGGCATCAAAGCCAGCAACAATCCCAGTTCAAAAAGAACGGCGTGCAGGATCCGTGCATAGACGGATTTTTGTACATATCCCAAGTGGCGCTGCATTGCGTGGTCAAAGAGCAGGTTAAAGAAGTAGTTCCAAACGGTCGCAAGGGTTGCGCCAACAATTGCTATGACGCCGATATTTTGCATCGGATGGTCGTAGATCCATGCGCCCAATGGCGTCACAATCGCCAGCCCGATAAGCTCAAATCCTACGGCCTGACGGATACGGTCACGGGTGTTGCGCATGGTGTTTTCCATTCATCTTAGTGACTTTTCAAACGGTTACCTGAAATGGCGATCGTCTTGCGCCTCTGCGGGAGTATTGCTTTGATGGCTGTCGGAGCAGAACGGGGCAGCATTTTCCGCTGGCCTCTGTATTATTTGCCAGAAATAATGTCTTCCAGCCGTGCGTAATCATCTTCTCGGTATTCCTGAATGACGCAGAGGATGTCATCTTCTTCCACGCCCAGTGATTTCAAGGCGATGCTGCCCAGTTGCAAGCTGGATTCGGCGGCTTCAGATACAACGGCTGTGGCGCCAATTTGTTCCAGCTCCAACGTGCTGCTGCGGTCGCGAGCGCGTACCAGTATGGGCAAGTCGGGGTAGTGGCTGCGCAGGGCGGCGACCACACGGCGGGTGACTTTGGGTTTGTCCAGTGTCACCAGCGCCATTCTGGCTCGTCCGGCGCCGACTGATTGCAGCACGTTAATCTGGTCGGCGTCGCCATAATAGACCGACACGCCGCGTTCGCGGCATTTGGCGACACGGGCTTGGTCAAGGTCCAGCGCCACATAGGGTATGCCAGCGTCCGACATGACTTTGGCGACGGTTTGGCCGACGCGGCCGAAACCGGCGATTAACACATGATCATTAACGTCTTCCAAGTCGGGGCCAAACGAGTCTTGTGGCGTGTGGGCATCCGGACGCAACCGGTTGCCAATGTGTTTTCCGGCGTAAAACATCAAAGGGGTCGCGACCATTGTGAGGGTGATGACCGCCATCAAGATTTGCGCAACATCCTGTGTGATCAGGCTAAGCGCCATGGCCGCTCCGAGCAAAACAAAGCCGAATTCACCGCCTTGGGACAGGGCAAACCCCGTTCTGGTCGAGGTGCTAAGCGGCATGCCCGTAAGATGGCAAAGCCCTGTTGTTATTAAGGTTTTTAGCCCCATGAGTGTGACAGCAAGCAGCAGGATAATGCCTAGGTTCCCAATGATAAAGCTGATGTCGATCGACATGCCGATGGTCATGAAAAACAATCCCAGCAGGATGCCGCGAAAGGGGCGGATGTCGGTCTCGATCTGGTGCCGATATTCGGTTTCGGCCAGTAAAAGCCCTGCCAAAAGTGCGCCCATTTCCATCGACAGCCCGGCCAAAGTCATGACCCAGCCCATACCCAGCACCACCAACAAGGTGGTGGCGACGAACAACTCGGCGCTGCGCATGCTGGCGATCATCCGGTAAAGCGGGCGGAGGGCAAAGCGGCCAAACCCAAAGGTTACGATCAAGGCGGCCCCGCCTTTGAGCGCAGCGAACCCAAAGGCCTCGATGAACGACGCGCCCTCGGCCCCCAATAGGGTGACCAAAATCAATAAGGGCACTACGGCGATATCTTGCAAAAGCAGGATTGCGAATGTGGTCAGGCCAAAGCGCGTGGCCCGTTCGCCACGCTCAACAAGCAGTTGCAAGACAAAGGCGGTGGATGACAGAGCAAGCCCGCCGCCGATAATGGTCGCGGCCCCAAAGGTTTGGCCCTGCAAATAGGCCAGGGCGCCGATTGCCCCGCCCGTGATTAACACCTGTAGACTGCCCAGCCCGAATACCTTGCTGCCAAGGGCCCTAAGACGCGAGATCGAAAGCTCTAGCCCGATCATGAACAACAGGAACACAACGCCCAGTTCGGCCAGCGTGTGCGCCGCCCCAGTGTCACCGATCAGCGCAAAACCATAAGGCCCGATGAGAATCCCCGCCGCTAAATACCCCAGAATCGGGCTGGAGCGCAGGTGCTGGAAAGTTGGCACCACAACCACGGCTGCGGTCAGAAAAATCAACACGTCGAGCAGATATTCTGAATGGCCCAATTTTTGCTCCTCGCGGGTTTTATTGGCGTTTGCAGCTATAGGTGAACTCATCGCAACATTGTTCACAAAGTCAACGGTTTATGCTTATTCGTGAAAAACGACCGCTTTATTACACTGTCGGTAAAATTCGAATTATTTTTCAAAAATCGGCATTTTGGTAACGGATCGTTCAGCTCATTTATGCGAAAACAACGTTGCCCCCCTTGCAGGGGTCCGAGCGCACAACTAAGACTTGGGGAAGGAAACTCGCGCAAGTTAGAGCGACAGAAGCAGGCAGGTAAATATGTACAATCCAATTAACGATCCAGTTGACTATTTGACCAATGATTTGGTGCCAATGGTGGTTGAGCAAACCGCGCGCGGCGAACGGGCCTATGATATTTTCTCGCGCCTGTTGAAAGAACGGATTATTTTTCTGACCGGACAGGTGCACGATGGTATGGCCAGCTTGATTGTGGCCCAGCTTTTGCATCTTGAAGCGGACAACCCGAAAAAAGAGATTTCGATGTATATCAACTCGCCAGGTGGCGTGGTGACATCGGGTCTGTCGATTTACGACACGATGCAATACATCAAGCCGAAGGTTTCGACCTTGGTGATTGGGCAAGCGGCCAGCATGGGCTCGGTCCTGTCGGTTGCCGGAGCGCCCGGCATGCGGTTTGCCCTGCCCAACGCCCGTATCATGGTGCATCAGCCCTCCGGCGGATACCAAGGCCAAGCCACTGACATCATGATCCATGCGGCCGAGACCCAAAAGGTTAAAGATCAGCTGCACAAGATTTACGTCAAGCACACAGGGCAATCGCTGAAAGCCGTCGAAAAGGCGCTGGATCGGGATAATTTCATGACCGCCGAAGAGGCGCTGGCATGGGGCCATCTGGATGAAATCGTTGAGAACCGGCCGGCAACGGACGAAGATGACGGTTGATCCGTTCCTTGGGCGCCGATGATTTTGGCGTTGTAGACAAAAACTGACTGCCCTAAGCTGAACGGCGGGGGCAGTCTTTGCGAAACGGTTCGGGGCAATTCGGGCCGTTTACGACCGAAACAGATTTTGAGCCACTAGAGGTGCATCATGGCGGACAATTCAACCAGCGACAGCAAGAACACGCTTTATTGTTCTTTTTGCGGCAAAAGCCAACATGAGGTTCGCAAACTGATTGCGGGACCAACTGTGTTTATCTGTGATGAATGCGTTGAGTTGTGCATGGACATCATCCGCGAGGAAACCAAAACCGCGGGTCTGAAATCCAGCGAAGGTGTGCCAACACCCAAGGAAATCTGTGAAGTTCTGGACGATTATGTTATCGGCCAGTTCCACGCCAAACGGGTTTTGTCCGTGGCGGTTCACAACCATTACAAACGCCTGAACCACGGCGGCAAATCCGGCGACATCGAGTTGGCGAAATCCAACATCATGCTGATTGGTCCAACGGGTTGTGGTAAAACACTGTTGGCGCAAACGTTGGCGCGGATTTTGGATGTGCCATTCACAATGGCCGATGCGACCACATTGACCGAGGCTGGTTATGTCGGTGAAGATGTTGAAAACATTATTCTAAAGCTACTTCAAGCGTCTGAATATAACGTCGAGCGCGCGCAGCGCGGCATCGTTTACATTGACGAAGTTGATAAGATTACCCGCAAATCTGACAACCCGTCCATCACCCGCGATGTGTCGGGCGAGGGTGTGCAACAGGCTTTGTTGAAAATCATGGAGGGCACAGTTGCCTCTGTGCCGCCGCAAGGCGGACGTAAACATCCGCAGCAGGAATTCCTGCAAGTGGACACCACTGATATTTTATTCATCTGTGGCGGGGCTTTCTCGGGTCTTGAAAAAATCATTTCACAGCGGGGCAAGGGCTCGGCCATTGGGTTTGGCGCTGATGTTCAGGACGATGAGGATCGCGGCGTTGGTGAAATGCTGACGGATCTGGAACCAGAAGATCTGTTGAAATTTGGCCTGATCCCTGAATTTGTGGGCCGCTTACCGGTGATTGCGACGCTGACCGATCTGGATGAGAGCGCGCTTGTCACCATTTTGACCCAGCCGAAAAATGCGCTTGTGAAGCAATACCAACGCCTGTTCGAACTGGAAGAAGCCAAGCTGACCTTCACCGAGGATGCGCTGACCGCCATCGCCAAGCGGGCGATCGAGCGTAAAACTGGCGCGCGGGGTTTGCGCTCTATCATGGAAGACATTTTGCTGGACACGATGTTCGACCTGCCGGGTCTGGAAAATATCGACGAAGTTGTGGTCAACGAAGAGGCGGTTGGGCCTGATGCCAACCCGCTGTTGATTTACGCCGAGGGCGGTAAAAAAGAAGAAGCCAGCGCCAGCTAAAGCGAGCCTTTTTTGGTATGACGATCAAGCGACTCTCGTCCGGATCCGCCTATGAGCCGAAAATCGGTTACTGCCGTGCGGTTGTGGCTGACGGATGGGTGTTCGTGGCGGGCACAGTGGGCAATGATCATGCCACAATGACGACACCGCAAAGCGTTGTAGAGCAGTGCAATTTGGCATTGGGCCATATTCAAGCAGCGCTTGAAACGGCCGGCGCGTCATTTGCCGATGTGGTAAGGGTGAATTACACCCTGCCTGACCGCAATGATTTTGAGGCCTGTTGGCCCAGTTTACGCAAAGCATTTGGCGATAATCCACCTGCCGCGACGATGATTCAGGCCGGATTGATCGACCCTGCGATGAAAATCGAGATCGAAGTGACGGCACGCCTGCCATAAATCGCCTGAAAACGCTCTGACCACTGGACCTTGGCGCTGGGTTGGTCCATATCTGTGTCAGACACTTTGGAGAGCAACATGCGTTCAATTCTTCGACTTTTGACATGGTATCACGGCCAAACGCTGGGCACGCGGATTTTCACGTGGCGCAATGGCGTTAAGGTTGGCGAAGACGAAAACGGCAATGTCTACTATGAAACCCGTAACGGCAAACGTCGCTGGGTTTGCTATGCCGACATTCCCGAGGCGACCATGGTCCCGCCAGATTGGCACGGTTGGCTGCATTTCACATGGGATCAACCACCAACAGAGGCGCCGTTGACCCACAAAAAATGGGAAAAACCACATCAAGTCAACTTGACCGGTTCAAACGAAGCCTATGCGCCTGCGGGCTCGATGAGCAACGTGGCCCCGAAAGAACGCCGCGACTATGATGCTTGGCAGCCTGAATAACCAATGTCGGAATCACGCACAGAAGTATTGGTCGGCGGGGCTGTTTTGGCAGTCGCTGTCGGGTTTTTGATTTATGCGGGGCAGGCCACCGGCTTTGCGCCGACCAAGAGCAACGACTATGCGCTGAGCGCCAGTTTTCGATCTGGCGAAGGTGTCACGATCGGCACAGATGTGCGCCTTGCCGGTGTCAAAATCGGCACAGTACGCGGCATGTCACTGAATCAGCAAACCTACCGCGCCGATACGGTTTTGACCGTCAAAGACGGGGTGTTGATCCCGGATGACAGCACGGTCGTGATCTCGTCCGAAGGGTTGCTCGGCGGAAGTTTCATTGAGATTTTCCCAGGTGGTTCCCTTGAAAACTTTGCAGCAGGCGACGAAATTTTGGACACTCAAGGCGCTGTCAGTTTGGTGTCGCTGTTGATGAAGTTTGTATCGGGAAGCGAAGACGAATGAGACCGGCACTGGCTCTTTTTCTGTTGTTTATCGCGGGTCCGGCCCTTGCCCAAGATGTCACCACAGCCAATGGCGTGATTCTGCGTGGGTTGGATAAGGTCGACGGCAGTTTGACCGATATTGAATTGGCTACAGGACAAAGCGGCGATTATGGCCGTTTGAACATCACCTTGGGTGAATGCCGCTATCCTGCTGGCAACCCGTCGGGCAATGCCTATGCGGAGTTGACGATACGGGAGCGGGGGGGCGAGGCGCCTGTGTTTTCAGGCTGGATGATTTCGGCGACACCGGCGCTCAATGCGCTGGATCATGCGCGCTATGACGTCTGGGTGTTGCGCTGCAAAACCGAATAGGCGCTGGGTGTTTCTACTTGGCGTAAAAAATCCGCCTCCTGTGACAGGGCTTGTTCCAGCAGCAAATGATATGCGTCCTGCGGGATTTCCACAGCGCCCAATGAAGCCAGATGCGGCGTGATGAACTGCGTGTCAAACAGGGTGAACCCACCGATGCGCAAGCGATCTACCAAGTAGGCCAGCGCGATTTTTGAGGCATCTGTGCGCTGCGAAAACATGCTTTCGCCAAAGAAAGCGCCGCCTATCGACAATCCGTATACGCCCCCCACAAGCACGTCGCCATCCCAGACCTCTTGAGAATGAGCAAAGCCCATTTCGTGCAGTTGTTCATATAATTCCAGTAGCGGGGCATTGATCCATGTTTGTTCGCGTGCTGCGCAACCAGCGATCACGTCCATGAACGCGGTATTTGTTCGAATAGTGAAAGGTTCGCCACGCATTCGACGCGCCAAGCTGCGAGAAATGTGGAAATTATCCAACTCAAACACACCGCGGAACTGCGGATCTACCCAAAAAAGTTCGGGATCATCGCGTGTTTCCGCCATCGGAAAGATGCCTGACGCATAGGCTTGCAGCATAAGGTCCGGGGTTAGGGGGTTGGTCATGGTTTCGTCATACTCTGAGCATTCTTGGGGCTTTTTCATTTTGCAAATAGGTCGCAAAGGCCGTTTGCCGTTTACAGGCTGTTGTATTCGGTTTTAATGTTGCTGTGAAACACAATAAAGAAAGTCATACCGTGGGTTTTTTCGATTTTTTGGAAGATATGGACTTATACGCCGAAAAAGCGGACACTGTACCGCGTATGAATGCCCGCCATTCGTTTTTGATTGAACCGTTCAAAGAGGAAATTGAGGGCGCGCGGGTGTTCGATATTGCCTCGCATGACGGCCGTTGGGCTTACGCATTTGCGGGGGCCGGGGCACGCGAAGTTGTTGGTGTCGAGGCGCGGCAAGAACTGATTGACACGTTTCAGGATTATCCTGATGCCGAATTGCGCTCAAAGGTCGAGTTGCGTTGCAATGATTTGTTCAAAGAGTTGGAAAGCGAAGTCGCCAAAGGCGAGACCTATGACGTGGTCGGGGTGTTTGGCATTTTCTATCACATCATGGATCACTTCAGGCTGCTGACGTTGGTGCAGGCGCTCAAACCCAAGGTCATCATTGTCGACAGCGAGTTCATGGACAAGAATTGGCCGATGATCCAAATGCAGCGTGAAAACACAAGCAATATTTTGAATGCCGCCTCGCAAATTGAGGGGCAGCAAAGAGCGATTGTGGGCTATCCCAGCTTTAAGGCGCTGGATGCGATGGCCGAAGCGCTGGGGTATGATTGCGTTTGGTTGGACTGGTTCAGCGTTCCGGAAGAGGACCGCAAAGGCACCTGGGACTATTACCGCAAGTCGGCAAAACGTCGTGGCACCTGTGCTTTGATCCCGATGTCCTAAGTGGCGACTTAGGCCAGATTTTCCTCAAGCCATTTTTCCAACCAGTGGATGTTGTAGTTGCCCGTCAGGATGTCGTCCTCGGCCAATAGGGCGTGAAACAGGGGTAGGGATGTGTCAACACCATCGACAATCAGCTCACCCAAGGCGCGACTGAGGCGGGCTAAGGCCTCATTGCGATCACGGCCATGGACGATCAGTTTGCCGATCAGGCTGTCGTAATAAGGTGGAATTTTATACCCGTCATAAAGCGCCGAATCCATTCGTACGCCCAGCCCGCCGGGGGCGTGGAATTGGGTGATGGTGCCGGGGCAGGGGGTGAAATTGGGCAGGCGTTCCGCGTTGATGCGTACCTCGATGGCGTGGCCGCTAATTTCCAGATCATCCTGCGTGAAGGACATGGGCATTCCAGCCGCCACGCGGATTTGTTCACGCACCAGATCGACGCCAAATACGGCTTCGGTCACGGGGTGCTCGACCTGCAAACGGGTGTTCATTTCAATGAAGTAAAACTCGCCGTTCTCGTACAAAAACTCAATCGTGCCCGCGCCGATATAGTTGATGCCGGCGACCGCATCGGCACAGGTCTTGCCGATTTTGGCGCGCATTTCGGGGGTGATGTTGGGGCCGGGGGCCTCCTCGAATACCTTTTGGTGGCGGCGTTGCAGCGAGCAATCGCGCTCGCCCAAATGCACCGCATTACCTTTGCCATCGCCAAACACTTGGACTTCGATGTGGCTGGGTGTGGTCAGATATTTCTCGATATAGACTTCGTCGTTGCCAAAACCGGAGAGGGCTTCGGCGCGGGCTGTGTGAAAGGCGCTTTCCATATCGGCTTCGGTCGGCGCCAGCTTCATGCCGCGTCCACCGCCACCGGCTGTGGCCTTGACGATCACCGGATAGCCCAGTTCAAGGCCGACTTTTTTGGCCGTGGCCACGTCAGGCACGCCGCCTTCTGATCCTGGAACGCAAGGGACGCCCAGTTTTTTCATCGTGTCCTTGGCGGTGATTTTGTCGCCCATGACGCGGATGTGTTCGGCTGTGGGGCCGATAAAGGTCAACCCGTGATCCTCAATAATCTGAACAAAATCAGCATTTTCCGACAAAAATCCATAGCCCGGGTGGATCGCTTGCGCGCCGGTAACTTCGCAGGCCGCAATGATGGCAGGGATGCGCAGATAGCTGTCGGTGCCAGCGGGTGGGCCAATGCAGATGGCCTCGTCTGCCATACGCACATGCATTGCGTCGGCATCAGCCGTGGAATGCACCGCGACCGATTTGATACCCATTTCACGGCATGCCCGCACAACGCGAAGAGCGATTTCGCCGCGATTGGCGATCAGGATTTTGTCGAACATGGTTTGGCCCCTATTCGATAATCATCAAAGGCGCGCCAAACTCGATGGCGTCGCCGTCGGCAACCAGAATGCGTTTTACGGTGCCCGATTGGGGGGCTGGAATGTGGTTCATCGTTTTCATCGCCTCGATGATCATAATGGTGTCACCTTCGGAGACCTGTGCGCCAACGCTGACAAAGGCGGGCGCTGAGGGTTCGGGTTGAAGGTATGCGGTGCCAACCATCGGTGAGGTCACAGCACCCGGCAAAGAGGCCGGATCAGCGGAGGCGGTAGGGGCCTCGACGGGGGCGGTGCTTGCGGCGACGGGTGCTGCAGCGGCGACGGCCACGGGGGCAGCGGCTGCGGCGACCATGTTAACCTGACGGCTAACGCGCACGTTCATGCTGTCATTGTTGGCGTAGATGCGTTTGACCTGAATTTCGGTCATGTCGTTTTCGTCCAGCACGGCGGCCAGTGCCTGAATAAAGGCCACGTCGGCGTCTCTTGAGTTCTTTGTCATGGCGTCCTCGTTGGTTCTCTTTTTGGCCCCGTCAATTGGGCGGTGGTTTTTAACGCTTATACGCGAGGTCATAGGGGGTGAAAAGCGGCGTTTGAAAATAATAAAATTTACCATTTGATAAAAAAATGAAGTTGTGGCAGGATTTCACCATGTTTTACGCCAGCTAGGGAAGCCAGATATGCCGAACAGCCAGATGACACCAGGGGTCGCGCCAGGACGTTTACCCACAGAAACCTATTCAAATAACTTTGCGGATTTGCACGCGCCGCTTGATGCGCATGAGGCAGCGGTGGCTGCAGATCGGTGCTATTTCTGTTATGATGCGCCGTGTCAGACGGCCTGTCCGACCGAAATCGACATCCCGATGTTTATTCGTCAGATCAGCACGGGGATGGTAGAATCTGCGGCAGCAACGATCTTTGCGCAAAACATTCTGGGTGGTATGTGCGCCCGTGTTTGTCCAACAGAGACCCTATGCGAAGAGGTTTGTGTGCGCGAAGTTGCCGAAGGCAAGCCGGTCGAGATTGGCCGCCTTCAACGGTTCGCCACGGACAAATTGATGGCGTCAGGCGTACATCCGTTCACGCGGGCGGCGGCGACGGGCAAAAAGGTGGCGGTTGTCGGGGCGGGGCCTGCGGGTCTGGCCTGTGCGCACCGTTTGGCAATGCAGGGTCACGACGTTGTGGTGATGGACGGGCGCGCCAAGGCAGGTGGTCTGAATGAATACGGCATTGCGGCCTATAAATCGGTCGATGACTTTGCTCATCGCGAAGTCGATTGGCTGCTGCAAATTGGCGGCATTACAATAGAATACGGCAAACGTTTGGGCGACGGCATGTCGCTGGTGGACCTATCGGCGGGCTATGACGCTGTGTTTTTGGCCATCGGCATGGGCGGTGTGAACGCCCTGTCTGCAGATGGGGATGATCTGGGCGGTGTCGTTGATGCTGTTGATTTTATTTCGGATTTACGTCAGGCAGGCGATATGTCCAAGCTGGCCGTGGGGCGCAATGTGGTCGTGATCGGTGGTGGAATGACGGCTGTGGATGCGGCCGTGCAATCCAAATTGCTGGGCGCTGATACGGTGACGATGGTCTATCGGCGCGGCAAGGCACGGATGGCGGCTTCGGTTTACGAGCAAGAGCTTGCAACCTCCAAAGGGGTGCGGATCATCTACAATGCCCAACCCGTTGCGATGCACGGTGAAGGGGCGGTGAATGAGGCTGAATTCGAATACACCAGCGAAGCGGACGGCGCCCTGAAAGGCACCGGCGAAACGGTTCGCATAGCGGCGGATCAGGTGTTCTTGGCGATCGGTCAAACGCTTGAAGGGGCACCAGATGGTGTGGCCGTGGAGCGCGGCAAAATCATGGTTGATGACGCTGGCCGCACCTCGATGAAGGGTGTTTGGGCTGGAGGAGATTGCGCCAGTGGTGGCGACGATCTGACCGTTACGGCGGTGGCCGAAGGTCGCGACGCTGCAATTGATATTCACGCCACGTTGATGGCATAGGGGAGGGCGATAAAATGGCTGATCTAACCTCAAATTTTATTGGTATTAAGTCACCAAATCCGTTTTGGCTGGCCTCTGCGCCACCAACGGACAAAGAATACAATGTCCGCCGCGCCTTTGAGGCCGGTTGGGGTGGTGTGGTCTGGAAAACGCTGGGTGAAGAAGGTCCGCCCGTGGTGAATGTGAACGGCCCCCGTTACGGTGCGATTTTCGGCGCGGATCGTCGGCTGTTAGGGTTGAACAATATCGAATTGATCACGGACCGTCCGTTGCGCCAGAACCTCGAGGAGATCGCGCGAGTTAAAAAAGATTACCCTGACCGTGCGATCATCGTGTCGTTGATGGTGCCTTGTGAAGAAGAGGCATGGAAAACCATTTTGCCCGTGGTTGAGGCCACAGGAGCCGACGGGATTGAGCTGAATTTTGGCTGCCCGCATGGGATGGCTGAACGTGGTATGGGCTCGGCCGTTGGGCAGGTGCCGGAGTATATCGAGATGGTCACGCGGTGGTGCAAGCAATATTGCAGCCTGCCAGTGATCGTGAAACTGACGCCAAACATCACCGACATTCGCAAACCGGCCGAGGCCGCGATGCGCGGTGGAGCGGATGCTGTTTCACTGATCAATACGATCAATTCGATCACATCCGTTGATTTGGATGCTATGTCGCCCGAGCCGATGATTGATGGCAAGGGCACGCATGGCGGGTATTGTGGTCCTGCGGTGAAACCGATTGCGTTGAACATGGTGGCGGAAATTGCGCGCAACGCGGAAACCGCTAAGCTGCCGATCTCGGGCATTGGTGGGGTTACGACATGGCGCGACGCGGCCGAGTTTATCGCGCTTGGTTGCGGCAACGTGCAGGTTTGCACCGCCGTTATGACCTATGGGTTTAAAATCGTCGAGGAGATGATCGCTGGGCTTAGCCAGTGGATGGACGAAAAAGGGTATACGTCCGTGGATCAGTTTGTTGGCATGGCTGTGCCAAATGTTACAGATTGGCAGTACCTGAACCTGAATTTCATCACCAAAGCTGTGATCAATCAGGACGATTGCATCAAATGTGGACGTTGTTATGCGGCCTGTGAGGACACCAGCCACCAAGCGATTGAAATGTCGGCCGATCGTGTGTTTAGCGTTAAGGATGACGAATGTGTGGCCTGCAATCTATGTGTGAATGTCTGTCCCGTGGACGGATGCATCACAATGAAAGAACTGCCAGCGGGCGAGATTGACCTGCGTACTGGCACTGCCGTGACAGATGAATACGGTAACTGGACGGCGCATCCGAACAATCCAAGCCAAAGCACATGCGCACCTGGCGCTGACTAGAACGTAATGTCTATTTCGTGACTTTCCGGATCTGGCGCCTTGGCATAATGCTCGGGCGCCTTTTCGGTTTCTGACTCGGCTTGATGTTTTTCAGGCAGAACAGGTCCGGCGCGATTTTTTTCGCGCTCGGCTTCCAGCAGGTTGGCCTCGAACGCAGGGGTCGGGCCAGTTGGTTTGTCCGGATTTGGGATCGGCGCAAGCACAGCACCACTTTGGCCGCCTGATTGGTTGCCCGTCTGAGAACCCGTTTCGTTTCGCGTTTTTGAGGATTGCGCAACGGGCGTCACAGTTTTTACAGGTGAAGGTGCTGGTTGCACTGCAAAAGCCTGTTCTGGTGTTGGGGCCACAGGCAAAGCCCCTGGGATGATAAGCATATCCTTGCTCCTGATCGGCACCCCCACCGACACGTAATAATCAGACTAAATATGTGAAAGAGGGGTTAACGTCCCCGGCTTTGTTGTTCAAAATTTAGGAGATTTTTAACGGGTTCAGACTGTCAGCAGCTTTGAAAACAAGGTTTCCAGATATGTTTCGGCATCTGGAAAAGGATCAGCTTCCAGATCACCCAAAACGGTCCGCACTTGCACGTCAAAATCGGCGTAATGCTGGGTCAGGGACCATATCGAAAACAGCAGATGATAAGGGTGGGCGCGGGCGATTTTTCCAGCCTCCATCCAGCCCGAGATCACGGCGGCTTTCTCATCTGTTAGCTCTTTCAGTTCGCCCTGAATGGCGGCCATCATACGCGGCGCGCCTTGCAAAATCTCATTGGCAAACAAGCGGCTTTCGCGGGGCAATGTGCGGCTCATTTCCAGTTTGCGCCGCATGTAGGCCAGTATTTCGGCTTTGGGATCGCCGTTTGGGTCCAAATCGCGCAATGGGTCAAGCCAGGTGTCCATTAATCCCGACAACAGCTCGACATGGATCGCGGCCTTGGAGGGGAAGTAATACAGCAGATTTGGCTTGGATAGACCCGAGGTTTTGGCGATCTGATCCAGAGTTGAGCCGCGAAAACCGAACTGTGAAAACACATCCAATGCGGCATTCAAGATCGCGACCCGATTCTTTTTCTGTATCCGCGTGCGCGGTTGTGTCTCTGACATTCACTGTCCTTTTGCGCGAAAATTCAATTGCCCGTCGGTACAGTTTACCGTGCATGAGCCAAACTGCCACAAAAATTGCAATCATTGGGGATTTTTCTTTGGAATAAGGCGTTTGAGCTCTAGAGTTGGTGATGAAATTCTTGACTGTTGCAAGGGCTCTGCTAGCCTGATCCTGACCAATTGGTCAAACCTTGCCGCCACCCACCGTCAGCCAACAAGGATTCTGCCATGGCTTATGATACCCCGAAGGTTCCCAACGACCTGTCCGCATTCTGGATGCCGTTCACCTCAAACCGCCAATTTAAGAAAAATCCGCGTATGTTTGTGTCCGCCGATGGTATGTATTACCAGACCTCTGACGGGCGTGATGTGCTGGATGGCACTGCGGGCCTGTGGTGTTGTAATGCTGGGCATAATCGCCCGTTGATCACCGAAGCGATTGCCAAGCAAGCCAGCGAGCTTGACTATGCGCCGGCCTTTCAAATGGGCCATCCCAAAGCGTTTGAGTTGGCCAGTGCGCTGCGCGACATGGCACCGGACCCGTTTGAGCATGTGTTTTTCACCAATTCTGGGTCTGAATCCGTAGAAACTGCGCTGAAAATCGCGCTTGCGTATCATCGTGTGCGCGGCGAAGGCACTCGCACCCGTTTGATCGGTCGCGAACGGGGCTATCACGGCGTCAATTTTGGTGGTATTTCCGTTGGCGGCATCGTCAATAACCGCAAATTCTTTGGCTCACTGCTCACCGGTGTTGATCATCTGCCGCACACCCATTTGCCTGATCAAAACGCCTATACGCGTGGTCAGCCCGAACATGGCGCCTATCTGGCCGATGATCTGGAGCGCATCGTGGCATTGCATGGCGGTGAAAATATCGCCGCTGTGATCGTCGAGCCGATGGCGGGATCCACCGGCGTTTTGATGCCACCCAAGGGGTATCTGGAAAAACTGCGCAAGATCTGCACGGAACACGGGATTTTGTTGATTTTCGATGAGGTTATCACGGGCTTTGGCCGTCTAGGCAGCAGCTTTGCGGCCGAACACTACGGCGTGATGCCAGATTTAATCACCACCGCTAAAGGGTTGACCAACGGGGTTATCCCGATGGGGGCCGTGTTGGCGACTTCGGAAATTCACGACGCGTTCATGTCAGGGCCGGAAGAGGCGATTGAGCTGTTCCACGGCTATACTTATTCCGGCAATCCAATCGCTTCGGCGGCAGGTTTGGCGACTTTGCAAACCTATCGCGAGGACGGGTTGTTCGAAAATGCGGCCTCATTGGCGTCCTATTGGGAGGACGCGTTGCACTCGCTGAAGGGGCTGCCGCATGTGATTGATATTCGCAACTCGGGCTTGATTGGCGCGGTCGAATTGACGCCGATTGAGGGGGCGCCGACCAAGCGCGCGTTCGAGGCGTTTTTGCAGTGTTATGACAAAGGTTTGTTGATCCGCACAACCGGCGACATTATCGCGCTGTCCCCGCCGTTGATGATCAACAAAGCCCAAGTCGACGAGATGTTCGGCATTCTGGGATCTGTTCTGAAGTATTTGAAATAGAAGGAAAATAATCATGGCCGCACCAGCAGCAAACTTAAAAATCAACGGCGAACGCCTGTGGGAATCGCTGATGGATATGGCCAAGATCGGGCCGGGTGTGGCCGGTGGCAACAACCGCCAGACCGTCACCGACGAAGACGGCGAGGGGCGTCACCTGTTCCAATCTTGGTGCGAGGCCGCGGGCTGCACCATGGGGCTGGACCAGATGGGCAACATGTTTGCCCGCCGTGAAGGCACCGACCCCGATGCGCTGCCGGTTTATGTTGGCAGCCACCTTGATACGCAGCCCACGGGCGGCAAATATGATGGCGTTTTGGGGGTGCTTGGCGGGCTGGAAATTCTGCGCACGCTTAATGATCTGGACATCAAAACCAAACACCCGATCGTTGTGACCAACTGGACCAACGAAGAGGGCACGCGGTTCGCCCCCGCCATGTTGGCCAGTGGCGTTTTCGCGGGGATGCACACGCAGGATTGGGCCTATAACATCGAAGACGCCGAGGGCAAAAAATTCGGCGATGAGCTGGCCCGCATCGGGTGGCGCGGTGACGAGGAAGTCGGCGCGCGCAAGATGCATGCCTTCTTTGAGCTGCACATCGAACAGGGGCCAATTCTGGAGACCGAGGGCAAGGATATCGGCGTTGTCACTCACGGTCAGGGCCTGTCTTGGACCCAAGTGACCATCACCGGCAAGGAAAGCCACACGGGATCGACCCCGATGCCGATGCGCAAAGATGCTGGCATGGGGTTGGCGCACGTGCTGGAACTGGTGAACCAGATTGCGATGTCCCACGCGCCCGATGCGGTTGGGGCGGCGGGGCATATTGATGTCTATCCGAATTCCCGCAACGTGATCCCGGGCAAAGTGGTGTTCACCGTCGATTTCCGCTCGCCCGATTTGGCGGTGATCGAAGATATGGAGGCCCGCCTAAAAGAAGGTGCCACCGCGATCTGCGAGGAAATGGGGCTGGGGATCGAATTTGAAAAGGTCGGCGGCTTTGATCCGGTGACGTTTGACGAGGGCTGCGTCACAGCCGTGCGCAACGCCGCCGAACGTCTGG